>B570J29032_109959689_pt1 | contig 81514 bp, 61 predicted proteins | sample LakMenEpi16Nov12_FD_29032 | JGI IMG/M metagenome (IMG submission 29032) | reverse complement strand
CAATAGTTGGTATTTCACTTGGATTGCCGCTAACCCAACCACCTGATACTTCGGGGCCACCCCAACCTAATTTGCCATTGTTTAATATAATATCCGGTGTTTGGAAAACATGAACATCTTTCTCTAACAGTTCCGGGGTTAACTTGCTTAACACACTGATGTTATCTAAAATATAAATACCTCTGCCGTGCGTTGCAACAATTAAATCATGCGTTTTAGGATGTATTTTTAAATCACGTACTAAAGCGTATTCAGGAATGTTATTTTTAACCAAGAACCAGTTGCTGCCGCCATCTAAAGTTGCAAACAAACCCATTTCTGTTCCTAAAAATAACAGGTTTTTATTTTCATGGTCTTCCACCACTTTATGTGCAAAGCTTCTGAACTCTTTACTGTTAAGACGCGTCCATGTTTTACCGCCGTCTGTTGTTTTGGCTAAATACGTATTAAAGTCACCATACATGTGATTTTCAGCGGTGACATAAACTGTGTTTTTATCAAAATGTGATGGAAAAATACTGCTGATCCATGCTTGGTTAACACCCAAAGCTTTACCTAACTGAGGAGAAGTATTTACCCAGGTTTTACCGCCATCAACCGTAACCTGTAAGTTTCCATCATCGGTTCCAACCCAAACGAGTTGTTCATCCAATGGCGATTCTGCAATGGTGAAAATGGTACAATGATTTTCGGCGGAAGTATTATCTGCGCTTAATCCGCCACTTTCTTCCTGCTCCTGTTTCTTTTTATCGTTTGTGGTTAAATCTCCTGAAATGCGCTGCCAGTTACGACCTTGGTCTGTTGATTTGTATAAGTACTGCGCACCTACATATAAGTTTTTAGGATTTTTACTACCGGTAACAATTGGGGTATTCCAATTCCAGCGTAATTTTTCCTCCTTACTGGTTTTTTGCGGTTGAATGTTTTCTGATTTAGCTGTGGTTAAATTAATGCGAGCCATGTTGCCACCTTGATATTCGGCATAGGCCGTTTTACCATCAATGTCAGGAACTGTCCAAAACCCATCACCGCCATATAAACGAGACCAGTTACCGTTTCCGATACCACCCGGCGCTGCACTAGGTGCAACCCAGCTTCCGTTATCCTGTAAACCACCATAAACGTTGTACGGTTCTTTTAAATCGTGTGCTACATGGTAGAATTGACCAACAGGTAACCCATGATTAAATTGCCAGGTTACACCTCTATCAACACTCATATAAGTTCCGCCATCAGTTCCCAAATACATAATGTTGGTGTTGCTTGGATTAATCCATAACGCATGCATATCACTATGCACCCAACCACCATCAGAACTAGCTTCGGTAAAAGAGTATCCACCATCACTGCTATAAGCAAATTGAAAGGCAGGACGATAAACGCGTTTAGGATCCTTAGGGTCAATCACAATGGTACTGAAATAAAACGGGCGTGCAACGGTATTCATTGTAGCGCTTTGACTTTTCCAGGTTTCACCGGCATCAGAAGAAATATACAAGCCGGTTTTATTACTTTCTACAATTGCAATCATTTGTTTTGGATCGCTTGGTGCTAAAGCCATGGCTATGCGTCCAAATGGTTTTGGCGGTAGGCCTTTGGTAATTTCTTTCCAGGTTTTACCTCCATCGGTACTTTTATAAAGCCCGCTGGTGTTGCCCCCTGAATTAAAGCTGTAAGGCGTGCGTCGGAATTGCCACATTGATGCATATAGTATATTAGGGTTAGTTGGATCCATTAGTAAATCTGCACAACCTGTTTTATCATCAATGTAAAATAATTTTTCCCATGTTTCGCCACCGTTAACAGATTTGTATAAACCACCGTGTTTGCTGTTACTCCAGAGTGCTCCGGGTGCCGCAACATAAACAATGTCTGGATTTTCGGGATTTAAAACAACCTTTGAAATATGTTCTACACTATCCAAGCCAATTTTTTTCCAGTTATCACCCGCATCGGTACTTTTGTACATGCCGTTACCAATTGAAACCGAGTTACGCATATTGCTTTCGCCGCTTCCAACATAAATGGTGCTTGGATTTTTTTGATTGACGGCTAAAGCACCAATGGATTGACAATACTTATCAAAGATGGATTTGTAGGATGCTCCGGCATTAGTAGATTTCCACACACCACCTCCGGCAGTTCCCATATAAAGTGTTTTGCCATTATCATTGTTAACACCTTCAAGCGCTGTAATACGTCCACTCATTGTTCCGGGGCCAAGGCAACGGGCTTCCAGTGAACTAAACATACCGGAATTAACAGTTGTTTGAGCATTAACTGTAAAGGCTGTTACAGTTATAATAAATGGTAATAATTTTTTTTTCATCGTTAATAAAAAATGAAGCCTCATCTTTATAATGAGGCTTTAATAATTGTTTTGATAAATTTAGTTTTGTATTTTAAATATGGAGTCTTCAATTTTAGGATTAATGGTTACACTGATAACTTCAGACTCACCCATTTGACCTCCGGAAATGCTCATTGGATAAACAATTCCTTCATCTAATTTTTTGTAATTTCCAAAACTAGTGGAGCCTTCAAGCTCTTTTCCATCTGATTTATATTTCTCAACTACTTTAATAGTGTAGTAATTTGAGGCATCTAAGAAATATGTTTTTTCAATTCCATCTTTATTAGTCATTTTTATTTTAAAACATTCAGTGCCGTCTATATCGTCTTTACCAAGGTATTCTATTTTTTTTCCTAATTCTTTATAAGTTAAAAAATCTTCTTGCAAAGAAAGTTCATCCTGAACTTTTTTAACATCGTCTGCCGTCATAGCCTCCGGTTTAGTTTGTCCTTGAAAAGGCATAAAACTCCAGCCTTCGGTGTTTGTGACGATGTAATAACCCTTCATGCCCATAACTGCAATATCAGTGCGCATGGCTTTTTTATCTACCTGAGTAATGTCAACAAGCACTTCTGCACCCTGAGCCTTCATTTTCGTTTGAAGTTTCAAACTTTTAATTTTTGCCCAATTGGCAGCACCACCAATGGCCTCAATGTGTTTTTTTACTATTTCATCGGCTGTTTGAGCCGCACCATTAAATGATATCAAAGCCAAAAGAGCTAAACCTGCAATTTTCTTCATTTTTTAAGTTTAAGTTATAAGTTAGTGATGCAATTTTAGTAAAATTTAAACGGTTAGACAAACAAATTAGCATTAATTGAACAATAGAAACAAAAATTAACAAATAGGTTAATGGCTTAGCAATTTTTTAGATAATAGCTAATAATATTTTTAAGTATAGATGAAAATTAATAGAAAGGATTTTTGAAATCAAAGTGGGCCAAATTGGATTGAACTATTACAACTTAATCCTTTTTCAATTTTTTCTTTTTCTCTTCTAATTGAGTTGGGGTTAAGCGAATTAAAACAATACTCAAAGTTGTGGTTTTAGATTCATTAACAATAAATTCAATAACCGGGCTATCTTGAAATTCCTCTGAACTTGCTTTTATGCGATGTTTGCCTTTTTCCAGAGAAAATCTGCCAATTGAACCATCGTTTTGGGATGTTTTTTTCTTTACAATAGAATCATTAATAGTAATTTCACATTCTACTCGTTCTATTGGAATGTCGATTCCATTAACTTTTTCGTTAATGTAAACAAATGCACTTTGTGCCTTTAGTGAGCCAACAAAAGCGATTAAAAGTGTCGATTTAACCAGTGTTTTCAACTTTTACAAATTAATTAAACAATTTAATGCCTAAAGATACAAAACTTGGTTACACAACTGAAAAATAATTCAAGTTGTGGGTTAATTAGCAAGTTCGAGAACTTGTTTATGGTAATTTATTCCTATTTTAGTTTTTAAGATTAAACTCATGAAAAAATCATACTTATTTTTATTTGCAATGCTGGGAAGTTTTTGTTTTGGAATAACCTTGCAGTCGATTGTGTCGAACCAAATGAATAGAACAGCAAAAAAACGTGTAACCGGAATTGGTGGTGTTTTTTTTAAGTGCAAGGATCCTAAAAAACTCAGGTCCTGGTATCAAAAGCATTTGGGGTTAAGCATTAATGATTATGGAAGTGTATTTGAGTGGTTTCAGGGTGCTGATAGCACTAAAAAGGGGTTTACACAATGGAGCCTGTTTGATGAAAAAACGAATTACTTTTCGCCATCTACTAAAGATTTTATGATAAACTATAGAGTAGAGGATCTGGAAAATTTAATCATCGAATTAAAGAAAGAAGGAGTGACTGTATTAGATTCTGTTGAGCGATATGACTATGGGAAATTTGTACATATCCTTGATTTAGAAAAAAACAAAATCGAATTATGGGAACCTAACGACATTGTTTATGAGAAAATGGGACAAACCATGGGTGTTAAAACGACTAAGTAGCTTATAGCGAAATTTGATCTTGTTCATTATGTTCCATAATTCTAATTTTGCTGAAAATTCGCCTGTAATATTTGCTCTTATATTTCGTTTATTAAATTGAATTACATTAAAACTAAATCTATTAATAACTAACGGAAATAATTTTCCACTCCTTATCAAGTTTTATTAAAGATAAGCTGATATTAATTTTTTCTTCGCCTGTTTCTTTAAATTTTTTTCCTTCTAAATTATAATTTTTAACCAGCATTTCACCTGTGTAACTTCCTGTTTCATAAATACTACCTGAATCGTTTCTTTTTGGTTCAAATTCATTAAAATTAAGCGCTTCCATTTTTATGAATTTTATTTTACCATTATTGTTACCCTTGGTCTTTTCAATTAAATTTTCAATAACGTTATTTATATTTTCAACATTGCTTTTATCTTGCCATTCGAAAAAAGTCGACAGCTTTTCTTTTGATAAACTTTCGGTATTTGTAACAATAAAGTTTAAAAAGTTTTCACTGCTTGTTTTTAGCTTGTTTAATGTGTTATCAGTACTTAAACTCTCTTCTTTGGTTGTTCCTTTAATACTCTCGTATGAAGTTAATGCGTAAGGTGTAAATCTTTTGGTTGGTAGTTCTCTAAAGAATCCATAATTACTTCCTGTTCTATCTATGTTCAAACGATCAAGGCTCCCAGTAACTTCCCATTTTCCATTTAAATTCTTTAAAACGTAAGTGTAATTATCATAAATGTTTTCAAGCACTTTGCCATTATAACTTCTATCAGCTGGGAAATGTGCTTTGGAGCCATAGACCATTACTCTGAATTCAACATGGTTAGGGCTGTGAATTTTTGAGTATTTATAAACATTTCCTTTTGTAGTTTCCCAAACATCAGGCACAACTATACTATCAAATTTAATATAATCTGCCAGCAAAGTATCTTTCGCTAACTTTGATTTTATGCAGGTTAATGCAAGATCCATGGCTTCTTTTTTATTTAGACCAGCATCTTCATAAAAAGGTATTACATTAACTACAAAGGGCTTCCATTCATTTTCAAGGTAGCATTTCTCTCCTTTGCAATACGATCTTTTAAATTCTGCAACTATTTCTATTTTTGAGTTTATACCATTAAGAATTTTTGAACTCTCGTAATAATATCTAACGTAACATCCATCGTTTGGCCATAAAGTAGTTATGTTTTTTGTTTCTTCTCTTCTAAATCCAATAATTTCTGATTTACCGGTAAACTTATATTCATTAAAGTTAATTTTAATTCCTTTGAGCTCTTCTGCGTATTTGAGTGATGATGCCAATTCTTTGTTTTTGAACGCGTCGAATTGTGTTATATTGGGATATGGTATCCCAACTTGTGCGAATGTGGTTTTGTACAAAATACCAGTTAATATTAAAATTGCAATTTTTTTCATTTTTTAAATTTTAAACAAAATTACTTTATTGGTGAACCGTTAAAAACTGTTTTGGGTGAACGCTACTATTTTTTGGGTGAATTGGAATGGCTTTTATGTTACATAGATGGGTGTGAATTAATTATAGACTAAATTTGTATTTTGAACTAAGATGATAGCCGAAATCTGTTTTTATTATTTGTTATTTAATGGCACTTTGACTTTTTTGTTTTTGCTTTTATACGGCTTCTATTGCTATTTAATTCTTTTTAAGAGTAGAATCAGTAGGCAAAATAAAAAAATTCATGCGGATTTAATAAACTTTACAATTGAATATAAAAATGAAACAATTGAACCTCTTGAATGTAAAAATTGTGGAAGTATTTTGGAGTTAAATTCAAATCAATCAAATTGTGTCAATTGTAAAACAAGTTTTTCTCTGAGTGCTAATCATAAAGCAATTTTAGAATATAGATTGAAATTGAAGTCATACATAGGCATAATAAATAACTATGTGTTTAAAATTAAGTTTGTGAATATTTTGAGCCGTTACAAACTATTTTTTAGATGGCATCCAATTGTCTTGTTTATTATATTCATTATTACACTTTTTTTCATTAAAATAGATGTTACCAAGCAACTTTACTTTAATCTATCAGGATTCGAAAATGCTAGAGAATTAAATGATTTTATTGGATATTTTTATTTTTCTTTAATTATTAATTGTTACGCTTGCTACACTTTACCTTTCGAGGTCAATGAAGAGATTGCCGAATTAACAGAAAACAATAGTTACGTTAAACTTAATAATGAAAACTGCAATAATTGTGGTGCCACTATTGAAATTAAGAATCAATTGATAGAGATTTGTTGTTATTGCGGAACACAAAACTATAATCATCAATATATTAACAATGTGAGATCACAGCAAAGTAATTTAGCGCATCATTTACTAAAAGTTAAATCTGATTTCATCTCTAATTATAAATCTCGTTTTCTGATCTTTGCTATCATTTATACTTTCATTGGTGTGTTACCTTTGTTGACAATTTTTCTGCCGATATTGTTTAAGTCAATCTTCTACTAGTTATTGGTATTTTCAATATCTACGAAGGTTAATTTGATTTATCCTTTACGACTTGCCAAAAAAATCTAAAAAATAAATCAAATTATGCTTTACTTATTCTAAACCTCTATCTTTGACGCATACGATTTTGAAATATAAAAATAATATAATTATTCTGCTTGTAGTCTATTTAATTAGTTTTCAAACTATTTATCATTTTTATAATTCAATTAAAGAAGAAAGTACTTTTCTGTTAATGTCTTCAGCAAAGGCAGAAACAGGGTCTTCAGAAAACGAATTAGATGAAACCGAATTAATAGAATTTGTTGTTCAAAATAATACTTTCCGCTTAAATAAATTTTGTAAGTCTATTTTTATAAATAATTCAATTCCTTTCTTACTGAGCTCCTTTCATCAAAGAGTTCCTATTCCTCCTCCTGAGGTATAAACTTTTAACAGCTTTAGCTGTTCAATTTCTATATTATTATTTATCTAAATTTTACAAATGAAAACGTATTTATTAGTTCCAACTCTATTATTTTTAACCATAACACAATCTTGTAAAAACAAAGATACAGTTGAACAAGATACTGAGAAATTTCCTACGACTACCATCACTCAATTAGACACATTCACAACAGTTGATTATGTGTCGGAAATTCATGCCATCCAAAATGTTGAAATTAGGGCAAGAGTTAACGGATATTTAGATAAAATACATGTTGACGAAGGCGCAACAGTTACAAAAGGTCAGCTGCTATTCAGCATCAACAATAAGGAATATGTTGAAGAGTTGGCAAAAGCAAAGGCACTTTACCGAAGCGCTATTGCAGAAGTAAATGCAGCTGAGTTAGAATATAAAAACGTAACACAATTATCAGACAAAAAAATAGTATCGTCAACAGAGTTGTCACTTGCGAAGAGTAAGTTGGAAGCTCAAAAAGCCAAGATGGAGGAGGCGCAAGCTCATCAATCTTATGTGGAAATTAAGTTGTCAAATTCTGAAATAAGAGCGCCTTTTAATGGAACAATTAACAGAATTCCTCATAAAATCGGGAGTTTAATTAGTGAAGGAACTTTATTGACTTCCATTGCTGACAACGAATCGGTTTATGCCTATTTTGATTTGTCGGAGAAGGAGTATTTAACATATGCACGTAATTTAAAGAATGATAGCGCTAATTCTAAAATCGTAAGTTTAATTCTAGCGGATGGTTCTACCCATGAATACAAAGGTGTAATCGAAACAATGGAAGGTGCAATTGATGGAAATACCGGTAATATTGCATTCAGAGCAAAATTTCCTAACCCTCAAAAACTCATTAAACATGGTGCCAGTGGAAAGGTGAGGTTAAATAAGCGATATGACAACGTTTGCTTGGTACCGCAAAAATCTACCTTCGAAATACAAGATAGAATGTATGTTTATGTTGTGAATAAAGAAAATAAGGCTGTTATGCGTAAAATTGAATGCCAAGCACGCTTACCACATTTTTTTATTTTAAAAAACGGATTAAGTGTTGGAGAAACCATCGTTCTTGATGGTGTTCAAAACATTAAAGAGAACATGGTTATCCAACCACAAATTACTGGTAAAAATAATTTAAAGAAAGATTTAGCAATTAAAAAATAGTTATGTTTAAAAAGTTTATTGAGAGACCTATTTTATCTCTCGTCATCTCATTATTCATAACAATACTTGGCGTAATTGCCATGTTGCAATTACCTGTTACACAATATCCGGATATTGCCCCTCCTGCGGTTTCTGTAACAACCAAATATACCGGCGCTAATGCGGAAGTTTGTGCCAAGGCTGTTGTTACACCATTAGAGCGTGCTATAAACGGTGTACCGGGAATGGCTTATATGAATTCTGTGTCGGGTAACGATGGTACAAGTATTATTCAAATTTACTTTAAAGTTGGAACTGATCCGGATCTCGCAGCCGTTAACGTTCAAAATAGAGTAGCAACTGTATTAAATGAGTTGCCGGAGGAAGTTATTAAGGCAGGTGTATTAACAGAAAAAGAGGTAAACAGCATGTTGTTGTATCTTAACTTGGTTAGTACGGATACAACATTAGACGAAAAATTTATTTATAATTTTGCTGATATTAATGTTTTAGCAGAACTTAAAAGGATAGATGGTGTAGGTTATGCAGATATTTTGGGATCTCGTGAATATGCCATGCGGATCTGGTTAAAGCCATCTAAACTTGATGTTTACAAAATTTCTTCTGAAGATGTTATTGCTGCATTAAAGTCGCAAAACATTGAAGCTGCTCCTGGCAAAATAGGAGAAAGTTCAGGCAGAAATCCTCAATCACTTCAATATGTTTTACGATACACCGGTAAATTAACCCAAAAAGAACAATATGAAAATTTAGTAATTAAAGTAACCGAAACCGGTGAAATGCTTAAGTTACGTGACGTAGCAGATGTTGAGTTTGGGTCTTTGGATTACGATGTTTTATCAAAAGAAAATGGTAAGCCATCGGCTGCAATTGTGCTTAAACAACGTCCGGGATCAAATGCCAGTGACGTTATAAAAAATATAAAGGCAAAAATGCAATCCCTAAAAGAAACTACTTTTCCACCTGGAATGGATTATACCTTTAGTTATGATGTTTCTAAGTTTCTAGATGCCTCTATGCACGAAGTTATAAAAACATTAATTGAAGCGTTTATTCTTGTGGCTATTGTTGTTTTTCTTTTTTTACAAGATTGGAGGTCAACCTTAATTCCCATTTTAGCAGTTCCTGTGGCTTTAGTAGGAACTTTCGCATTAATGTCGGCATTTGGTTTTTCTATCAATCTATTAACGTTATTTGCATTGGTGTTAGCAATTGGTATTGTCGTCGATAATGCGATTGTTGTGGTGGAGGCAGTTCACGCCAAAATGCAGGAGAAACATATCGATGCCAAAACTGCAACGATAGAATCCATGGATGAAATTGGTGGTGCTATCGTTGCCATTACGCTTGTAATGTCAGCTGTGTTTATTCCGGTAGCGTTTTTAGATGGCCCTGTAGGCGTATTTTACAGACAATTTTCGGTGACGATGGCTATTTCCATAGTTATTTCAGGTATTAATGCGCTTACTTTAACTCCTGCATTATGCGCCTTAATGCTTAAACACACATCTCATGATACAAAAACTAATTTATTGTCCAAATTTTTTATCAAGTTTAATAACGGCTATAATAAAGTTGAAAAAAAGTATCAATTCATTCTTTCAGGTTTCATTAATAAACGTGTTTTAGTTTTTGGATCCCTTTTAATTTTCTGTTTTGCTACCTGGGGTGTTTCTAAATTTTTGCCTACCGGATTTATTCCGACAGAGGATCAGGGAACAATTTATGTAAATGTAACAACGCCAGTTGGAGCAACTTTAGAAAGAACTGAGGCTGTAATGAACGAAATTGATAAAGTAGTGAAAACAATTCCTGAGATAGAAGGAAATTCAACCTTGGCCGGATTTAGTATTATGACTGATGGCGTTGGTGCATCTTTTGGGATGAGCACCATAAGTTTAAAAAACTGGAAGGATCGAAAGAAAACAGCTAACGAAATCATTGCATTATTAGAAGATAAAACAAAAAATATAAAAGGTGCCGAAATTCAATTCTTTCCACCACCTGCTGTTCCGGGTTTTGGAAATGCCAGCGGCTTTGAGTTACGAGTATTAGATAAAACGGGTTCAGGAAATTTGCAGCAAACATTTGAGGTGACTCAAAAATTTATAAAGGCGTTGGAGAGTAGAAAAGAAATTAAGAATGTATTCACCAGTTTTAATCCAACATTTCCTCAATATCTCATCAATGTAGATCAAGACGTTGCCGCTAAAAAGAGTATCACAGTAGATAATGCAATGAGCAACTTGCAAAATTTATTGGGGAGTTATTATACTACCAATTTTATTCGATTTGGTCAAATGTATAAAGTGATGATACAGGCCGACCCAAAATACAGAGCTTTACCAGAAGATGTATTGGCTTTAAGGGTTAAAAATACATCCGGAGAAATGGTGCCTTACTCTTTATTTTGCAGAATTGAGCGAATTTATGGGCCTGAACAATTAACGAGATTTAATATGTACACCGCAGCAATGCTCAATGGTGAGCCTGAAAAGGGCTATAGTAGTGGTGATGCCATCAATGCCATAAAGGAAGTTGCTCTAAAAGAGTTACCAAAAGGTTTTTCATACGAATGGTCTGGGATGACGAAGGAGGAAATAGCATCCGGCAATCAAATCATATTTATTTTTTTAATATGTGTTGTATTTGTATACTTACTCTTATGTGCACAGTACGAAAGTTTTATTTTACCATTACCGGTGCTACTTTCTTTGCCGGTTGGAATTTTTGGAACTTTGTTTTTCCTTTGGTTATTTGGTTTAGAAAACAATATATACGCTCAAGTTGCCATGGTTATGCTGATTGGTTTACTTGGCAAAAATGCTATTTTAATTGTTGAATATGCCGTTTTAAAACAAAAGCAAGGCATGTCAGCACTAAATGCTGCAATTGAAGGCTCAACAGCAAGATTAAGACCAATATTAATGACTTCATTTGCCTTTATCGCAGGATTAATACCACTGATGCTGGCCAATGGCGCAGGGGCAATTGGGAACCGAACTATCGGAACAGCCTCTGCCGGCGGGATGTTAATTGGTACTGTTTTTGGTGTTATAATAATTCCTGGTTTGTATGTTTTGTTTAAACCTAAAAGCAAAGTAAAGTAGAAGTGAAAAGTATGAAAATTTTAAACTATTTCTTTCAGTTAATTCTGTTGATATCGTTATTTAGTTGTAAAGTAAATAAAAAGACTAAAGTTGTTACAGAAAAACCTTTACCTAAGTCATATATTAATCAATCCGACACTGTTACCAAAGAGTTGGCAAAATGGAAAGAAATTATTTTTAATCCGACTTTATCAAAATTAATTGATACGGCACTAAAAAATAATTTTGATTTAAGAGACGCCCTTCAAAAAATAGAAATGTCAAGATCTGGTGTGCTTTTAAATAAAGGTATAAGGTTGCCCGATGTTAATGCCAATGTAAATTTAGGCAGAAGAAAGTTTGGTGATTACACTATGGATGGTGTAGGTAATTTTGATACAAATTTGTCTGATAATATTAAATCTGATCAGGTAATACCTAATCCTTTGCCCGATTACTACGTAGGTTTTCAATCAACATGGGAAATAGATTTATGGGGTAAGTTGAAGAATTTAAAGGAATCGGCCGCATCTAAATTCATCGCATCTCAATATGGCAAGGATTTAATTGTTACGAATTTAATAGCCGATATAGCTGCACTATATTTTGAGTTGTTGGCTCTAGATAAAGAAGTAAATGTGTTAAAGGAAAATATAAAATTACAAGAGAATGCTTATGAGTTAATGCTGACACAAAAAGATGTTGGAAGGGCCAATCAACTGGCAGTTGAATTGATGAAAGCTCAATTATTAAATTCCAAAACCATACTAGTAGAAGTAGAACAACAAATGCTGGAATGCGAAGCTAAATTGAATTATTTATGCGGACAGTATCCAAATAAAGTCCCCGTAGATACAAGCTTTTACAATACGCAATTAAATTTAGAGATAAAAACTGGAGTACCTTCTGCGTTATTAGATAATAGGCCGGATATCAAACAAGCAGAGTATGAAGTTTTGGCGAATAATGCTAACCTGGCTTTTGCGAAAAAGGCCTTTTATCCGTCCTTCAACATTAATGCATTTGTTGGCTTACAATCGTTTAATGCTTTGTTGTTATTGGACGTTCCTGCATCTCTTGCTTACAACACTATTGGAGGATTGGCTGCTCCATTGTTAAATAGAAGAAAACTTAAATCAGATTTGCTATTAACAAAAGCACAACAAAAGTCAGCTTATATAAACTACGAAAAAACAGTTGTGAATGCTTTTAAAGAAGTGTTTGTTTCCATGAATAATTTGAACAAAACAAGAGAAGCATTTAATTTGAAAAATGAAGAAGTTGATGTGTTAAAAAAATCGATTCTAAGCTCACAAGAACTTTTTAAGGCAGGAAGATGCAACTATCTTGAAGTTATTACAGTTCAAAAAAACGCATTGGAATCACAAATTGATTTAATTGGAATTTATAAAAGACAAAGCATTGCAATTGTACAACTTTATAAATCTTTAGGCGGTGGATGGAAGTGATTTTATTTCCTAAGTAAAATCTATGTGATTATGTTTACGGATTTTCTAAACTAAAAATTGTACTAATAAGGTTGAAATTTGTAAATCTAGAAAGTATTATTATTTTTGAGTTGCTTGAAAATAAGTTTAATTACCTTTCTATTCTGTTTGTTTTTTGCTTGCAATAGTTTTTCTCAAATTGCTGATTGTGACTCTATTTTTAAAAATTTCAAGTTCGAAACTAAAGACACAATTCAATTAAAAAGTTACACTACTAAAATTCAAAACATAATTCAAGAGAATTGTAAATTGGCTATTTGCTTGTCGAGGGCAGCAATTGATAGAAGTGAGCAACTTGGCAGTATTGACTTACGTTTACAATTTTATGCATTACTTGGATACGCCTACAAAGCAAAAGGTGATTTTGAATTATCTATCAGAACATTTATTGCAGGATTAAAATTAGCAGAAAAGAATGGATTTGCTACCAGAGCTGCTTTTATGGCAAATAATTTGGGTACAGCTTTTTTGGAGGCTAAAAAGTATAAAGCTGCCGAATTATATTTTTTAATTGCTATAAAAAATGGAAAGTTGAGAAACGATCGTTTGCAACTGGCTCGTACTTATGCAAATTATGGCTATCTGAAGGAGGAGCAAAAGCAGCATGATAGTGCTTTGTATTATTATTCTATTGCAAAACCAGAGTTTGTGAAAGTAAAAGATTCTATTAGGTTAGCTGACTTATTGTTAAATATTGGTAGGAGCGAGTTATCATTAGAAAAATTTACAAGTTGTTTCACTAATTTTAATGAAGCGTTAACGATTTACCAACGTTTTGATGATTTAGACGGTGCTTGTAGGACACGATTAAATATTGCTGAAGCTTATACAGCCAATAAACAAATTAACCTCGCACTAAGAGAAAATGAAAAAGCAATTAATTTAGCTAGAAAACTTCAATCTGATTATCTTTTAGATTTTTGTTACGCTGCTTTATCTGAAAGTCACGCAATAAGTGGTAATTATCATAAGGCTTTCGAGTTCTATAAACTTCATAAGCAAATTAACGACAGTTTAAATTCAGAAGAGGTTAATTTAAAAATAACAAAAATACAAGAACAATATCAAGGAGAGAAAAAAGACACTGAAATAAAAGCACAGGCAATTACGATTAAGCTTCAGGAAAATGAAAAAAGAAATTTGTTTCTTATTTTGTTTTTTGCAATACTAGTTACGCTTATCATTTTGGTTTTTGTTATTTTGTTAAGAGGCAAAAATGGTAAACTCGAAAAATTAGTAAATGAAAAACAGTTTTTAATTCATGAGGTACATCATCGCGTTAAAAATAATTTACAATTATTGTCAAGTATTATTGAGTTACAAATGCGAAGTCTCGATAACAAAGAACTGTATTCTTTGTTACAAGAAAACCAAAATCGAATCATTGCAATTGCAAATCTTCATGACAAACTGTTTAAACAAGATAATGTTCAAAATGTAGATTTAGATTTTTATATAAAAGCTTTAGCTGAAGATATTTGTAGATCTTATTCCGGAGGAAAACTAAAAGTTAATTTGGAATTAGAACCAATTAAAATACATGTAGATAAAACAATTTTAATCGGCTTGTTGGTTAACGAAATTATTACAAATGCAATTAAGCATGCCTTTTCAAATCAACCGGAGCCAAAAATTAATATTTTACTGAAAGCCGGCAATCAAAAACTAAAACTCGTTATCTCGGATAATGGTAAGGGTTCTAATTTCAATTTAGATTCCTTAAGTAACAAATCTTTAGGCTTTAAACTAATTAAATCATTATCTAAACAGCTAGGTGCAAATATTCAATTTGATAGTAGCTCGGGTTTAACTTATAAATTTGAATTTGAAAAATGAAAATAGGAATTTTAGAAGACGAAATAATGATTGCTGAGCACCTTGGTGAGCTTGTTAAAGACAAGGGATTTGAATTATCATTTAGTGTATCAACAGTAGAAGAGGTTAAGCGCAAATTGACTGAGCAGATTGATTTACTGCTTTTGGATATTAAAGTGCCCGGAATTGAAGATGGTGTTGATCTCGCGAATTATATAAATCATCATCATCAAATACCTTTTTTGTATATTTCTTCAAATACTGACGATAAAACAAGAAAAAGAGTTTTAGATTCAAAACCATTGGGATTCATTTCAAAGCCATTTAAAAATTTTGATGTTGAAATTGCGATTGATTTAGCTCTTGAAAAGCATGCAAACGAAACAAAAAACGATTTTTTATTTGTAAAAGACAAAGGTGCTTGGATTAAAATTTGTTTGAGTAATTTGTGTTTTTTGAGAGCAAATGATAATTATACATTATTGCAGTTCAAAAGTGATAGTTTATTAATTACTAAGAGTTTAAAATATTTTGAAGAGCATTTGTCAAGCTCCACCTTTTGTAAAATTCATCGTTCGTATCTGGTGAATTTAAATCACATTCAAAGTTATTCAAATTCATCTGTAAAAATTTTAAACACTGATTTGCCGGTTTCAGATTCTTATCGAGAGAACCTTAAAAATATGATGGTTAGTTTTGTGAAGTAGTTTTAGCCTAAATACTATTAACTTAACTATGATTTATTTTTTTAAATAATTATACCTAATTTTAAAATGTGGATTGTCTATTTTTCAAATAAATTTTAATGACATGTTTAATTTACTGGGTTATAGTAGTAGGAAAATAGTTGTCTTAATTTTTAGCAGTTTGTTTATTAGTTCAATCGCTCAAAGTAATTATAAGAAAGATTCACTTAAATTAACAAAAAGTAATTATATGACAAACGAGAAAATGAGGGTAGAAATTTGGTCTGATATTATGTGTCCATTTTGTTACATTGGTAAAAGACAGTTTGAAGAGGCTTTAAAAGAATTTTCTTCCTTTGGGAAAATAGAAGTTGTATGGAGAAGTTTTTTATTGGACCCCTCTTTGCCCAAACCTTCCAGTAAATTATCTACTTATGAATATTTGGCAAAGCGAAAAGGTATTTCATTGGAGCAATCAATTTCACTCCATCGTAACGTATCTGATATGGCCAAAGGAGTTGGTCTCAATTATAATTTTGATATTGCAGTTGTAGCTAATTCTTTTGATGCACATCGTTTGATACAGCTCGCCAAGACTTTTGGTTTAGGTGACAAAGCTGAAGAACGTTTATTTAAAGCATATTTCTCAGAGGGTAAAGATATGTGCGATGTTAATTTATTAATTGCTTTAGGTAAAGAAATTGGCATATCTGAAGTTGATTTAAATCAACTATTAATTAGCGATAGTTTTGCAGATGAAGTGAAATCAGATATTGAGGATGCGAAACGAATTGGTGTTACAGGTGTTCCTTTTTTTGTATTCAATCGGCAGTATGCTGTTTCGGGTGCACAAGGTAGTGACGTATTTAAAGATATATTGCAAAAAGCCTTTACAAGCTGGGAAAAGGCCGAAACTCAATTAAAGGATGCAAAAGTGTCGGGAAAAGTTTGCACACCTGAAAATGGATGCGAATAATTTTATTTAATTACGGAATTATACTATCTGCAATGGTTTGCAAAGTTTTATCTTTCGTTTATTTTGTAACCATTATCAGTTTTATTTGTACATTTAAATGATGAAACCAATAATTACAATCATATTTTTTGTCGGCTTTATTAACTTTAATAATGCGCAAATTAATGCGCTTAAAAACACAAAATGGAAGTTAATAAGATATACAAATACGGCTGCTTCAACTAGTTTTAACTTAATTACCTATGATTTTAGCATGCGTTTTGATTCAATGAAAGTTTACTTAAAAGTTTGTAATCAATTGAGTGCAAAATACAGTATTACTGGCAATCAAATCACTTTTAAATCTTTGTTTGGTACAAAATCTATTTGTGATGATAAAATCTCAAATACTGAATATGCTGTTATGGATAATTTTAATACCATGAGTTATAAATTCAATTCCGATTCACTTATTCTAACTAATGATAAAACAAAACAGGATTACTTTTTTATCAAAGAAAAGTAAAATTTTTGATGAGTGTATTTTAAGTATTTATTTTGAGTATTGAATTGTTTTTAATTTCAGTTTATTAAAAAAATGCTGGAAATCACAAAGAAAATTGAATTAACAGGTCATAAAGCAGCCATTTATGCGATGATTCCTTTACGTGATGGCTATGTTTTTTCTGGTGGAGTTGATAAGCATGTTATATTATGGGATATCAATAATCAAGATAAGTCAAAATTGTTAATAAGGTCAAACGAAACAATATATAGTTTGTTTTACTATGAGGTTTTAAATCAACTGATGATCGGGACCTCCGGTGGCAAAATTCATGTTGTTGATTTAAATTTACAAAAAGAAATAAAATTAATACATCTTCACAACTCTGCAATTTTTGACCTAAAGTATTACAATGGTTATTTACTTAGTGCAAGTTCTGATGGGTTTTTAGGATTTACTAATTTAGATACTTTAGTTATAGAACGACTTGTTAAATTTTCAGATGAAAAACTTAGAAGTGTAGATATAAAAGGCAATTTGGCATTATTGGCATGTGGCGATTCTAACATAAAGTTAATAGATCTTGATAAGAAATTGCTTATTAACTCAATCATTGCACATGAAAAATCCTGTAATGTGGCTAAGTTTCATCCCAACAGTGATTTGGTGTTAAGTGGTGGCTGGGATGCGCATTTAAACATCTGGACACTCAATTTAGAACCGGTAAAATCCATTCCAGCACATAATTATGCTATTTATGCTATTGAGTTTTCTAAAACTCAAAATTTAATGGCTACTGCAAGCAGAGATAAAACTATTAAAATTTGGGACTCAAACAATATAGGAGCTCCTAAAACCATTGCATATGAAAATTTTACTGGTCATCAATTTTCTGTCAATAAAATTTATTGGGAATCAGATGGAAAAACATTGGTTTCTTCAGGCGATGATAGAAAATTAATGGTTTGGTTAATTAATAATAGCAGTAATTATAATTTTTAATTATTGTACCTCTTTTTGTACGCTTTATTTTACTATTTTCATCCGAAGTTTTTGATCGTATTTGACGATTCAAATAATGTTCTTAGAGGTAAAATGAAATTGATAAACGAGTTAAAAAATGAGCTGAGAGATTTTAGAAAAAATTTTATTTCTGATTTTATTGCTGGATTTTTGGTATTTCTGCTGGCCCTGCCATTAAGTATTGGTATCGCACAGGCAAGTGATTTTCAACCTATATATGGATTAATCACCGCTGCGATTGGAGGATGTATAGTTGCTTTTTTCTCTGGTTCTCCACTTAGTATTAAGGGACCTGCTGCTGGTTTAATTGTATTGGTGGCATCTTCGGTTGCTGATTTTGGTGGCGGGCAGATTGGTTGGAAATTAACGCTCGGTGTTATCATTGCTTCCGGGTTTCTTCAGGTAATTTTTGGCTTAATCCGATTTGGATCATTAACGGAAATTTTTCCATTTTCTGTTGTTAAAGGCATGCTTGCAGCTATTGGTTTAATAATTTTAAGTAAACAATTACACAGTGTTTTAGGATTTAATCCGTTAGATGATCATAACAAACCTATCATCGAACCGATTGAACTTTTTTTAGAATTACCTAAAGCCATTCAAAATATGAATTTCAAGGCTTTTCTTGTTGGTTTAGTTGCGCTCGTTATTTTGTTTACCTGGCCGTTGATAATTCCTCAAAAATTAAAACGAGTTCCAGGCCCTGTTATGATGCTATTGGTAATTATCCCTTTTTCTTTTCTAATAGGATTGAACGATCTTAAAGATGAAAAAGGATTACCGCTTTATTACATTAATTTTAATCAAGGATTGTTTGATGTGTTAACTATAAATGTAAATTTTGATGGCTTTAAACAGGGTATTTTGTTTATTAAACATACACTTATTTTTGCTATAATTGGAAGCTTAGAATCAATGTTAACTGTAAATGCAATTGATTTAATGGTTAATAAAAAAGATAAATCTCAACCTAATCGGGATTTAATTGCAATTGGTGTTGGTAACATCGCAAGTGGGTTTGTTGGTGGATTGCCTATAATCTCGGAAGTTGCAAGAAGTACAGCAAACATTAGTTATGGGGCAAAAACGCGTTGGTCTAATTTCTTTCATGGTGTAATTATGTTAATGTTTTTAGTTTACGCTGTAAAATTCAGTTCTTTAATTCCTAAGCCGGCATTAGCCGCAATTTTGATCAGTGTTGGTGTTCGATTAGCTAATCCTTCACAATTAATGCTGGTATTAAAAATAGGGAAAGAGCAATTATTGGCTTTTGTTGTTACAATAATATTTACTCTAACATTTGATTTGTTGGTTGGAATTTTGATAGGGACAATTTCTAAGATATTAATTCTTTTTATAAACGGACTAACCTTTAAGAGTTTATTTAAATCTTATGTACAAATTACAAGAGTAAATAACTTATATACAATTACAATTGAAGAGTCTGCTCACTTTTTAAATTTCATAAAAATCAAAAAAGAAATGTCTGCAATTGAAATTAAAAATAATGTAATAATTGATATTGGGAAGGCAAAATTAATTGACTCAACCGTAATGCAAAATTTAAAGAACTTTAGCGAAATTTATATAAAATCTGGAGGAGAGTGTACCATTATTGGTACTGATAATCATGTGGCTTTTTCAAATCACATCTATTCTAGTTTGAAACAAAAGAAAAAATAATAGATAGAAAAGAATTAATATATAAATTAGCTACCAATTAACTCTAATTCTTTTTTAAAACACATTTAATCACATGTCTAAATCAATTATTGACGAATCCTACAACAAATTAATTCGCGGAAATAAACTATTTTCAGACTCAAGAACGTTTAACGATCCTGAATATTTCAAAAAATTATCTCTTGGGCAGAAGCCTGATTATCTTTGGATTGGCTGTAGTGATAGTAGGGTGCCTGCTAACGAAGTAACCAACACAGAAAGCGGTGAAATATTCGTGCATCGCAACATCGCCAATTTAGTTGTTCATACTGATTTTAATTTAATGAGTGTGCTGGAATATGCAGTAAATGTATTAGAGGTAAAACACATTATTGTTTGTGGTCATTATGGATGTGGCGGTGTTAGAGCTGCTATGACGAATAAAACTTTTGGACTTGTAGATAAATGGTTACGAAATATTAAAGATGTGTACCATAGAAATCAAAATGAGCTGGAGCAAATAATGGACATTGATAAGCGTTCAGACAGATTAACTGAATTGAATGTGATGCAGCAGGTTAAAAATTTAGCTGAGACCAAAATTGTTCAAAAAGCTTGGCATCAAGGTAGGGGGTTAGTTATACATGGTTGGGTGTATGGAATGAACAATGGCCTAATAACCGAGTTAAATACTATCCACGATAACAAGGAGGACTTGCCGGAGATTTATCGCTACGAATTTGAAGATTAAGCAAATTGCTTCACATCATTGGCAGTAATTGCTTTTCCACTCAAAATAATCAGTCGTTCAATTACATTTCTAAACTGACGGATATTACCTGGCCAGTTTTTATTTTGTAATTCAGCAACAGCATCTCTTTCTATTTCTTTTTTTGCTGAGCCCATTTCTTGCGAAATGATTTGATTAAAATATTCTGTTAATAATGGGATATCGTCTTTACGTTCGTCAAGAGAGGGCACATGAATAGGAATAACCGATAATCGATGAAATAAGTCTTCTCTAAAATTACCCAATTCAATTTCTTTTTGTAAATTTTTGTTGGTTGCAGCAATTACTCTAACATTCACCTTAATCTCTTTATCACCGCCAACTCGAGTTATTTTGTTTTCTTGTAAGGCTCTTAAAACTTTGGCTTGTGCGCTTAAACTCATGTCGCCTATTTCATCTAAAAAAATAGTACCTCCTTCGGCTAATTCAAACTTACCCTTTCGTTGTGCTACTGCGCTCGTAAACGAACCTTTTTCGTGACCGAACAATTCGCTTTCTATCAACTCAGATGGGATGGCAGCACAATTTACTTCTACCAAAGTATTATTTGCTCTGCTGCTTTTTTCATGAAGTAATTTTGCAACCAACTCCTTACCACTGCCATTACTTCCTGTAATTAGCACGCGTGCTTCTGTTGGCGCTACTTTCTCAATAATTTCTTTTACCTTTAAAATTGCATCAGATTCACCAATTATTTCAACGCTTTTGTTAATTTTTTTCTTCAACGTTTTGGTTTCCGTTACCAATTCAGTTTTGTCTAAAGCGTTTTTAATACTCACCAATAAACGATTTAAGTCAATTGGTTTTGGCAGATAGTCGTAAGCACCTTTTTTTACTGCACTAACTGCTGTATCAATAGTTCCATGCCCACTCATCATAATAATGGAGCTGCTGATGTTTTGTTCTAAAAGTTTATTTAAGAGTTCTTCACCATCCATTTTGGGCATTTTAATGTCACATAAAATAACATCGTATACATTTTTAGTTGCTTTTTCAAATCCAACAAGGCCATCTTCGGCTTCATCAATTAGATGTTTTTCAAATTCTAATATATCCGTAATTGTTCTACGAATGGCTTTTTCATCATCAATAATTAAAATTTTTGCCATGTTTTTCAGGAGTTGATAAGTTGATAGAGGGCACCTTCTTTTAGAGAATAGGTAGATACCCTTAATTTATTTATGTTTAAGCTACTTAATGTATACTGAATTAAGATACAAGAGATAACAATCATATCCACGCGCATTTCAATTAGTCCTTTAATATTTTTACGTTCTTCTATTGTTGAACCAAGAACTCTATCGTAGATCTTTTTAAAATTATCAAGGGTTACATCATAGCATAATTGATTTTCGGTAAACGGTTCGCCGTTTAATTCTCCGTGAATCATTTCAATGATTGAGTCGAATGCACCTGAAGAACCAACTAACTCTGTTGGTTGATATTTAGCACAGGCTTTAAAAAGATCAGATAGCTCAAGATTAAGATAATTAAGCATGGCCAACTCAGTTTCTCTCTTCAAAGGATTTTCCGGTTTAAATTTATCAATCAATCTGGCTGCGCCTAATTTAAAACTTTGTTTCCATAAAATTTGATCCCTCGTACATAAAATGTATTCGTTACTTCCACCGCCAATATCCATAATTAAACTTACCTTTTCACTAAGCGGTGCAGCTAATCTGTTACCATAATAAATCAATTCTGCTTCTTTATTCCCATCAATGGTTTGAATGGTAATGTTGAATTTTATTAAGGCATCGTTTGTAAATTTAGCTCCATTATTGGCATCTCTAATGGCAGAAGTTGCAAATGCATGGATTTGATAGACCTTTAGTTCATTACATATGGTTTTAAATTCTGCTAATGCATTTTGTCCCCTTTGATAAGCAGCTTCGTTTATGTATCCGACGTTTATGGTATTTTCTCCTAGCTTGACAGGTATACGCGTTTTAATGATTTTTTTAAATTCGTTACCATTAACTTCAACAACCAAAAGATTAAAGGTGTTGGTGCCACAATCTATAACCGCTAATCTCATCTTTTTGCCGTTGAAAATATTTTTGTCTAAATCTAATAAATAATTAGTAAAAATATTGGTTTTAACATTTTGATAGTTTAATTTTATTATTGTCAATTTAAGTCATTTCAAATGAAAAAATCTTTATTCGCAATTGGTTTTGCAGTTTTAACTTCAAGTTTGCTTTCGCAAACTGTATACAAACATAAAGTTGATGGTCAAATTTATTTAAAAGTGCAGCCGGGTATTTTAAAGGCTGTTCAAAAGGATAATCCATCCAATATCGTAATCAGTAAACTTGGAAGTTTGAGTCAAACACTTTTTAAATATGGTGCTACTAAAGTCTTCAAACCATTTTATCAGGCAGACGATGACGCTGTTTTACCATATGTGTTGCAGGTTCAGTTTAGTCAAATTAATCAAATTGATGAGTTAATTGCTGATTTATCTCGCATTAAAGGTGTAGAGTATGCTGAACCTGTTAATCTTAATACGGTGGATTTAGCTCCTAACGACCCACATTTTACAGGTGGAACCATGCCATATTTAAATCAAATTAATGCTCAAAATGCTTGGAATGTTTCAACAGGTAGTTTAAATATTACGGTAGCCGTAATTGATAATGCAGTTGATCGTTCACATCCGGATTTGTCTCCTAATGTATGGACGAATCCAGGTGAAATAGCAGGCGATGGCATCGATAATGACATGAATGGCTACATAGATGATGTGAATGGATGGGACGCAGCTGATGGTGATAATAACACGATTCCTTCTAATAATTCTATGAATCATGGTACGCACTGCTCCGGAACTGCTGCTGGGAGAACTAATAATAGTACAGGGCCGGCGGCTATTAGTTGGAATGTAAGTTTAATCCCAGTTAAATGTCAAACTAATGGCGGCAGTACTACTGGTATAGTGGCAGGCTATCAAGGTATAGTTTATGCAGCTAAAGTAAAGGCAAGAGTAATTTCATGTTCTTGGGGAGGTCCTGGTACTGGAAGCGCTGCTGAACAAGCTGTAATCAATTATGCCTGGGGTAGAGGATGCATTGTAATTGCTGCTGCTGGTAATTCTAATACCAACGCATTACATTATCCTGCAGCCTATAATAATGTTTATTCCGTTGCTTCTGTTGGAACAGGACCATCTGCGCCGTGGGGAACATTAAATGTAAAATCTGGATTCAGTAATTATGGAACTTGGGTTGACATTTGCGCTCCTGGAGAAAACATCAGAAGCACTTACCCGGCTAATACTTACGGTTATTCTTCAGGTACCTCCATGGCAACACCATGTGTTGCCGGATTAGCTGCATTGATGTTATCTCGTTCCCCACAAATGACTGCTACTGATGTTTTAAATTGTATTAATTCAACTGCTGTAAATATTTACCCGGTAAATTCAGGTACTTTGGCAGGGCAATTGGGAGCAGGAAGAATTGAGGCTTATCAAGCCATGTTATGCGCAGCCGGTTTTAGCGCGCAACCGGTAGTATCACATTTCTATGCCCCTGTAAGGTTAACTTGTCCTAGTACACCTATCAGTTTTGTAGATAGTTCTTTATATTTACCAACTGCTTGGAGTTGGACTTTTCAAGCAGGAACACCTGCAACTTCTACTTCCTCTAATCCTTCAGTGTCGTGGGCAACCCCAGGTACCTTTTCAGTTGCCTTACAGGCCACTAACCCTAATGGTGGTAATGTGAATACAAAAGTTTCCTACATAACAGTTGCAGGGCCTCAATTACTTCCTTTAACAGAAGGCTTTCAAGCAACGACTTTTGTACCTTCTAATTGGACTCCGGTTAACATTGATAACGATGGATATTTCTGGAAGCGCCGAACGGGCTTAGGTGCTTTTGGCACAAGTACAGCCTGCGCTTGGTTTGATAATTATAATGAAGATGTTGCTCCAGCAAGAGATGAAATAAGAACACCTAAATATGTTTTCTCTTCAGTTACTCAAGCCACTTTAAGATTTGATGTTGCTTACAGGCAGTATGATAATCAGTATTCGGATACATTGGAAGTTAAATTATCAACCAATTGCGGTACGTCGTGGACAACTATATACTCACGTGGGGGAAGTACTTTATCAACAGTGCCGGGTACCTTAACGGCCAGCCAATTTACGCCTACCACGGCGCAATGGAGAACAGATTCGGTGAATATTACTTCTCTGGCAGCTGGTCAAGCAAATGTAATGATAGCCTTTGTTAATAGAGGTCACTATGGTCAAGCTTTGTTTCTTGATAATATTAACTTAAGAGCTAACAGTGCTTCGTTTAACAATCCGGCTTCTGCGTGTTCCGGAGCTGCTGTTACAATGACCAATACCAGTTCAGGCGCTGTATCCTACAGTTGGTCAACAAGTGGTGGTGGTGGTACTTCAACAGCTACAAACCCTACCTTTTCATTTTCAACAACCGGCATTCAAACAATTACTTTAACAGCTATTAATGGAACAAATGTTTCAGTAAGCACCAAAACAATTAATGTTACAAGTGGCCCTCCATTAACCGTAACAGGAACCTCCAGTATTTGTTCCGGAAGCTCTGCTAACATCACAGCTAGTGGTGCAACTTCTTATAGTTGGAACACAGGGTCTACAACGAATTCAATTAGTGTTAGTCCACTTTCAACAACAATATATTCTGTTACCGGAACTACCGGTGGTTGCTCAACATTTACTACCTACAATTTAAATGTTACCATTACGCCAACCGTAGTTGTAGCTAACCAAACTATATGTGCTGGCGGCACTGCAACATTAAATGCTACTGGCGCTACAACTTATTCATGGAATACTGGCTCAACTGCTAACCCAATAACTGTTACACCTGCTTCTAATACAAATTATACAGTAATCGGATTCAACGGTTCTTGCACCAATACCAAAACCTTATCTGTTAATATAGGATCATCAATTTCAATCAACTTAACACCTGCCATACCTCAATTATGTATTGGTAATTCATTAACCATCACAGCAAGCGGTGCGGCAACTTATACATGGAACACTGGTTCAAATGCTGCAAGTATAGTTGTAAACCCAACAGTTGCTACAAATTACACCGTAAGTGGAACAAACGCAGGTTGCAATGGTACCAATGCGTTCTCAGTTGCTGTTAATTCCAATCCAACAGCAAGTGGCAGTGCAACAAATATTAGTTGTAATGGTTTAACAAATGGTATGTTATTGGTTAATCCTGCTTCAGGTACGGCACCTTATACATACTCTTGGACACCTGGTGGTCAAACAACCGCTAACGTAAATGGTTTAGGTGTTGGATCATATTCATGTGTAGTAACAGATAGCAAAGGATGCAAGGTTAATTTTGCAGGTAGCATTACACAACCTTCGGCTTTAACAAATAGTATTAATAATAGCCCTGCGAGTTGCGGTGTTTGTACAAATGGTTCAGCAACTGTTTCTGTCTCTGGAGGTACTTCACCATACACATACAACTGGTTACCTTCGGGTGGCACTGCGGCAACTGCCGCTAGTTTAGCACCACAATGTTATACTGTTAATATTACAGATGCGAATGGTTGTGCAAATTCAGCAACCACTTGTGTGAGTTTTGCTTCAGGTATTAGTAATCTGAACATTTCTGAAAATCTATCCATTTATCCAAACCCAAGTAACGGAATTGTGGTTGTTGAATTGCAAGGTGCATTTAACCTGGTTGTTCATAATCAACTTGGTCAGTTAATTTTGAATCAGCAAGCAGACTCAAAAGCAACGCTTAACTTCTCTGAATATGCTAAAGGTGTTTACACGATACAAATTTCACAAGAAGGGAATTCAATTTATAAAAAATTAATTTTAGAATAATAATTAAGTTAATTAATAAAAGGGCGGATTTAATAAAATTCGCCCTTTTTGTTTTTAGTATATTTGTGATAGTGAGAAAATGCCTTACTCTTATATTCTTAGCTGTTGTTTTAATTGGTCAATCTCAAACTGACTCGATTAGTGTAAGCCAGATTAAAAAAAGAAAAATCGGATTAATCACAGGAAGTTCTCTTACAACAACAGGCTCCTTATTTTATTTAAATCAGGCTTGGTATAAAAATCATTCCACAGGTAAATTTCATTTTTTTAATGATAATAAGGAGTGGTTGCAAATGGACAAGGCCGGACATGTTTACACTAATTATATATTAAGCAATTATATGATTGAAAGTTTTGAATGGGCGGGATTCTCGAGGAAGAAGTCGATTTTAATTGGCGGAAATATAGGATTAGCTTACATGACTTGCATTGAAGTGTTTGATGGCTATAGTGATGGATGGGGATTTAGCTGGGGAGATTGTATTGGAAATGTTGCGGGAACTTATTGGGCTATTGGCCAAAAAATACTGTTTAATGAACAAAAATGCTGGTTAAAGTTTTCATTCTCAAGAAGTGGTTTAGCAAAGTATAATCCAGATTTGTTAGGCAATGGATTAGGATTAGAGATATTAAAAGATTACAATGGCCAAACTTACTGGTTTAGTTTTAATCCACTTAATTTTTCAAAAAAGAAGCCCAAAAAAACCATATTAAATGTTTTAAATCTTTCTATTGGTTACAGCGCTTACGGGATGTTGGGCGGACACTATAATCAATTTGTTGTGCAAAACGAAGTAGGTGATGTGCTTAAATTCAATCGTGAACGAAGATTTTATTTAAGTTTAGATTTAGATTTAACTAAAATCAAAACAAAACGTAAAGGATTGAAAACGCTTTTTTTAGCGTTAAATTCTATTAAAGTTCCGATGCCCACTATTCAATTAAATCAAAAGGGCGTTCGATTCTATCCAGTTTATTTTTAATTAAATGTTAACAACTAGTTTAACTGAGCTTACAATTAATAAATAATTTAGGATAATTGATTGGTATGTCATTATTTGAAAAAGAAGAAACTCAAAAGCTTTATTACACTATAAGTGAAATAAGTGAAATGTTTGACATTAACGCAAGTACGTTGCGTTATTGGGAAAAAGAGTTCAATACTTTAAGTCCAAGCAAAAATAAAAAAGGTAACCGTATTTTTACGATTAAAGACATTGAAAACATTAGAATTTTAGTTGAGTTAATTAAAATTAAAGGATACACCATACAAGGTGCAAAAGATGCACTTAAAACAAAATCAGAAACTGAAACTTTTCAAAAATCAACTAACCAAGCTGAAGTAATAGCCAAATTACAAGATATTAAGGCTAAATTACTTGAAATTAGAGACAAGTTGGATTAGTGTTAACAATAAGTAGTTAATTAGTTTACCTGTTACTTCATTATACAAAATTAAAAAGTAGGTAAATTTAAATTTGAAATTTTAATGATAAAATATCATTAAAATATTTTCTATTAATAATAAAAAAAGTGTAGTTAAAATATAATTAATGAAAAAAGCATACGTTTTTCCTGGACAAGGTTCACAATTTAGTGGAATGGGCAAAGAACTTTATGAATCAAATACCCACGCAAAAGAACTTTTTGAACAAGCTAACAACATTCTAGGATTTAGAATTACAGATACCATGTTTAATGGTAGTGAAGAAGAATTGAAGCAAACAAAAATTACGCAGCCTGCTATTTTTCTTCATTCTGTTGTATTAGCCTCAACAATTGCAGATTTCAATCCGGATATGGTTGCAGGTCATTCACTTGGAGAATTCTCTGCATTAGTTGCCAATAAAACGCTTAGTTTTGAAGCTGCATTAAAATTGGTTTATCAACGAGCCTTGGCCATGCAAAAAGCTTGCGAATTAAATCCAAGCACAATGGCTGCTGTACTTAGTTTAGATGATAAAGTAGTTGAAGATATTTGTCAAGAAATAACAAATAATGGAGATGTTGTTGTAGCAGCTAATTACAATTGCCCCGGTCAATTAGTTATTTCCGGTTCTAATGCCGGTGTAAATATTGCATGTGAAAAACTAAAAGCTGCAGGTGCCAAACGAGCCTTGCTGTTGCCGGTAGGTGGTGCTTTTCACTCACCACTCATGGAGCCGGCAAAAATAGAATTAGAACAGGCTATTAACGCAACACAGTTTAATCAACCAATTTGTCCTGTTTATCAAAATGTAACTGCTAAACCTGTTTCAGATCCATCTTTAATTAAAATAAATTTAATTGCACAATTAACCGCACCGGTAAAATGGACACAAAGTGTAATCCAAATGACTGCTGATGGTGCCGGACATTTTACGGAAGTTGGCCCTGGTAAAGTTTTACAAGGTTTAGTAAAAAAAATAAGTCCAACTGTTGAAGTTGCAGGAGTTTAAAATGATTAAAAAAAGTTTAGTTATATTTTGCTTAATATCAGGTTTTAGCAAGGCTCAGTTTTTTAGAGGCATTGGTGTTTATGGTGCTTTAACTCAATCGTGTCATAAATATAAAAATGGCGATGCTACAAAAAAAGTAGATACGTTGTTTGTGCCAGAATATTATTATCCTCAAAATCATATTTCTCGAGAATATTTTAGTTGGGGAGCCGGAATTTTTGCTGAATTTTTAAGGAACGATGGTGTAAGGTGGCAAACTGAATTATCATATACCAAGAAAGGCGCAAATGAGAAAGAAATTATTGACCAATACATGGGAACAAGATCAAATTCGTTCAGTGCTAATAAATACACCTATATTCAGTGGAATAACTACTTAAAGTTCTTTGGTCCTTTTGGTTTGAGAGAAAATATCTATTTAATGCCCGGTATTAGGTTGGAATATAAACTAAATCAAAGTGTTTCAGTTTTTAATGGTTATGCCAGTGAATTACCTAGAATTTGGTACAGCGGAAACATTGGCGTTGGTTACGAGTTTCCCTTGTTTAGAAACTTTTATGGGATTGTTGAAGAACATTATAATCCAGATCTATACAACCTAAAGGTGAAAAATAACGTAAGAATAAGAAACAGAACTTTTGAAACAAGATTTGGTATCATTTGGCGACCAAAGCGAAGAGCGATTGACGACTGTAACACACCAAGATATAAAGGCCCAAAATATTAAAATGTAAACTATGGTAATGACTAAAGATGTACTGTTTTCGCTAACTAAAGGAGCTTTTGCACCTCAGGAGGAAATGTTGGAAGTAGCGCGTAAAAAGGGAAAACTTTTTATAGGTATTCCTAAAGAAATCGCTTATCAGGAGAATAGGGTAGCCTTAGTTCCTGATGCAGTTGCACTTTTGGTTAACAATGGTCATAAAATTATTATAGAAGCAGGTGCCGGAAAAGCAGCTAATTTTGATGATAATGATTACAGTGAGGCTGGCGCAGAAATTGTTTATTCTCCAACAGATGTTTATAAAGCAGAGGTTATTTTTAAGATAGCGCCACCTACTTTGGACGAAATAGAATTAATGCAGCCTAAACAAACCTTGTTTAGTGCTTTACAACTTACTGTTCAACCACAAGATTTTTTAAAGAAATTAATTACCAAGAAATTAAATTGCATTGCCTACGATTTAATTATTGATGATGCCGGTATTTTCCCTGTTATTAGGGCAATGGGTGAAATTGCAGGAGGAGCAAGTATTTTAATTGCTGCTGAGTTGCTAAGCAATGTAAACAATGGTGTTGGTGCAATTTTAGGCGGTATCAGCGGCATTTCACCTACTGAAGTAGTAATCATTGGCGCGGGTACTGTTGGTGAGTTTGCGGCAAGAGCAGCGATTGGATTGGGAGCAACTGTTAAAGTTTTTGATAATTCAACTTCTCGTTTGCGCCGTTTGCAAAATCAATTGGGCTCAAGAGTATTTACCTCTGTTATTGTTCCAAAAGTTTTAGAAAAACATTTAAAAACCGCTGATGTAGCCATTGGCGCATTAAGAGCCACCAAAGGCCGCACACCTTGTATTGTAACAGATACAATGGTGAGCGAAATGAAAACCGGAAGTGTAATTGTTGATGTAAGTATTGATCAAGGTGGTGTTTTTGAAACAAGTCAGGTAACTAATCATACCAAACCTGTTTTTAGAAAGCATGGCGTAATACATTATTGTGTTCCAAATATTCCAAGTCGTGTGGCGCGCACAGCAAGTTATGCCTTTAGTAACATCTTCTCTCAAATTATTTTAAATATGGGCGATGAAGGTGGGTTTGATAGCGTAGTCAGAAAAGATGCAGGATTGCGCAATGGAGTATACATCTACAATGGAATTTTAACCAATCAATACCTCGGCGAAGCATTTAATTTGCCGTTTAAAGACATTAATTTATTAATGGCTGCCTTGTAATTTATGCTTTAGCTCAATTTTATAAAGCTATTATAATCAATATTTAAAGCAAGTTAAAAAGATTTTATAAGAGCGCTGCTATTGTGTTTTTAATTTTTAAATTCCTTTAGCTTTATTTTACACATTAAATTACCACTTGTTTGAAAAAGGTAACCACTTATACAATTCAATAAAAAAAAGGTCTTAGTTTAACTTAACTTTACAGTACGTTCTTTATAAGGGTTTTTGTTTAGTTATAACAAATTTAGCCGTTAACAGATTTTTGGGAGATTTTCTGTTAACGGCTTTTTTATTGGGGTCAATTAAAAAAAACTGTTTTGAACCTTTCTAAATAAAAACTTTAAGCCTAACTTTGTAAAATAAATGAGCAAAAACGGTAAGGTTTTAGTGGCCATGAGTGGCGGAATTGATAGCAGTGTTACCGCCATGATGTTACATGAGCAGGGTTATGAAGTGATTGGCATTACCATGAAAACTTGGGACTACGAAAGCAGTGGCTCAAGTAAACGAGAAACCGGTTGCTGTAGTTTAGATAGTATTAATGACGCCAGGTCAATGGCGGTTAATTTTGGATTTCCTCATTATATTTTAGATATAAGGGGAGAATTTGGTGAATTCATCATCAATAATTTCGTTGAAGAATACCTCGCCGGCAGAACGCCTAATCCTTGTGTTTTATGTAATACACATATCAAATGGGATGCACTGCTTAAAAGAGCGGATATGTTGGATTGCGAGTTTATTGCAACTGGCCATTATGCGCAGTTACGCACTGAAAATAATCGAAAAGTTGTTTTTAAAGGCTTAGATGAAACTAAGGATCAAACTTATGTTTTGTGGGGATTAAACCAGGATTGCCTTAAGCGTACCATGTTTCCATTAGGGCAATACAAAAAGGCAGAAATAAAACAAATGGCTAAAGATGCAGGTTTTTATGATTTGGCCAACAAAAGTGAGAGCTACGATATTTGTTTTGTGCCAGATAATGATTACAGAGCTTTTTTAAATCACCGGCTTCCACATCTTGAAAAAGAAGTTGCCGGAGGATCTTTTATTTATAAAGGCAAAGAGGTAGGCAAGCACAAAGGCTATCCCTATTTTACTGTTGGTCAAAGAAAAGGATTAGATATTGCGCTTGGGGTGCCCGTTTTTGTCAAAGAAATCATTCCTGAAAAGAATACTGTTGTACTAGGAGATAAAGAAGATTTGGAGGAAAATCACTTACTTGTAAGAGATTTTAATCTTATTAAATATGAGCATTTACCGGACGATTTTGTTGGGCTCACAAAAATAAGATACAAGGATGCCGGCGCTTTAGCCACTATAAATACAATTGATTCTAAATTGGATGTGATTTTTCATTCACCAGTGGTAGGCGTTGCACCCGGGCAAAGTGCTGTTATTTACGAAGGAAACGACCTTGTTGGTGGAGGCTTTATAGACAGGAAGCCAATTATAATATAGTCCAGCCCTGTTTTTGCAGTTTTTTCAAAGCAATTTTATTGTTCACAAGGGCATTATTTGCCTTGTAAAAATAACGTTCCGGTAATTATGCAGAATGCACTAAAAGTGTTATTTTTGCTTTTTACAACTTATAAGTAATGGCAACTTTTGATTTAATAATGCCTAAAATGGGCGAAAGTGTGGCAGAGGCTACAATTATAAAATGGACAAAAAATGAGGGAGATAAAATTAAACTGGACGAAACGGTGCTGGAAATAGCTACTGACAAAGTTGACAGTGAAATACCTTCGCCATTTGAGGGCACCTTGGTTAAACGTTTATTCAAAGAAGGAGATGTTGTGCAAGTTGGAACCGTTATAGCAACAATCAGCAGTGATGCCGCAGCTTCTGTTTCTTCAACACCAAAGGTTGAAACGCCAGTATCAAAGACTGAAACCGTTGTAAATAAGGTAGAATCTGCACCCGCAGTAACGCAGGCATTAACTAATTTTGCTGATTCAGATAAGTTTTATTCACCATTGGTAAAAAGCATTGCTAAGGAAGAAGGTATAAGTTTAGCTGAACTTGATTCAATAAAAGGAACCGGACAAGACGGAAGAGTAACGAAAGCAGATATTTTAGCTTATCTGCCTAATAGAGGAAAATCGTCAGGCACTGTTGTTGCAGAAGTAAGTCAACAAAGTCAAACAACAAGCACAGAAACTAAAACAAGCTCAAGTGCGCCTGTTAATTTAGGTGATAATACAGTTATTGTTCAACGACCAGCTGTAAGCGTTGGTGCAGGAGATGAAATTGTGGAAATGGACAGAATGCGCAAACTTATTGCTGACCATATGGTGATGAGTAAGCATGTAAGTCCGCATGTGACCTCATTTGTTGAAGCGGATGTAACTAATTTAGTTATGTGGAGAGATAAGGCTAAAAAGGAATTTGAAAAGAGGGAAGGGGAGAAGTTAACATTTACCCCACTTTTTATTGAAGCAGTTGCAAAAGCAATTAAAGATTTCCCATTAATTAATGTGAGCGTTGATCAAACAGGTACAAAAGTAATTAAACGTAAGAACATAAATATAGGAATGGCTGCTGCTTTACCTAGTGGTAATTTAATTGTTCCGGTTATTAAAAATGCCGATCAAAAAAATTTATTAGGAATCACCAAGGCAGTTAATGATTTAGCTAATAGAGCGCGCGCTAACAAGTTAGCGCCGGATGAAATTCAAGGTGGTACATTTACGCTAACTAATGTTGGAAATTTCGGAAATGTAATGGGTACACCAATCATTAATCAACCACAAGTTGCTATTTTAGCTGTTGGATCAATTAAGAAAAAGCCTGCCGTAATTGAGACTCCTCAAGGAGACATGATTGGTATTAGACAATTTATGTTTTTAAGTTTGAGTTACGATCACCGTGTGGTTGATGGCAGTTTAGGTGGCAGTTTTTTACGTAAAGTGGCCGACTATTTGGAACAATTTGATACAAGTAGAACAGTTTAAAAATTAATATGAAAAAGTTTGTTTTATTAGGATTAGTACTTTCAATAGGATATGCCTGTAAAAAAGATAGAACCTGTGAATGTTCAGAAACAAGAACAGGAACAAGTTTAACAACAGGTAAGGCAAGCCTTGTTATTTTTCCGGGTTTTGCTCAGGATTTAGCTGATACTACTTTTAGCACACCATTAAGCGATTATAGAACCTACGAACGAAAATATATTAAAACCACTAAACGTGCTGCAAAAAAAGATTGTATCAGTTATTCTGAACCATTTTTAGAAAAAACAACTACTTCAGTACCTTCAGCATCCTTTCAGCTATCAGTTATTGTAACAAATAGCGGTACTGCAACATATGATTGTCAATTGAAGTAATTTCTTTCATTGTTGTTTTCAACAACTTAGGTTTCATTAATTTATTAGAAGTACAGATTGCTTTTAACCCTTTCGCTTATTTTTAGAAAATATGAGCGATATACATTATTATTTTAAAGCGATAGAAATAAATCAGTTGTTTAATGAGCCTCAATTCAATGAAAATCAATTAGGAAGCTTAATTGTAAAGCATACAGAAGGAGAATTTCCGGAGCTTGATGATATAAATATTGCGATTATTGGCGTATGTGAAGACAGAAATTCCATAAATAATACCGGAAGTAATTTAGCGCCGGATGAAGTGAGAACTTTTTTATACAAACTATATGCAGGAAGTTTCGAGCCTAAAGTTGCAGACCTTGGAAATATTATGCCTGGTAAAACAGTTAACGACACCTATTTTGCCTTAAGAGAGTGTGTTGAAGTTTTAATTAAACGAAATATTGTGCCGGTAATTATTGGTGGCTCTCAGGATATTACATACGCTCAGTTTTTAGGTTACAAAAATCTGGAACAAACTATCAATATGGTGGCTGTAGACAGTGTATTCGATCTTGGAAATCCTGATGATGAAATTAATAATAATAGCTACTTAGGTAAGATTATACTTCATCAACCAAACTATTTATTTAATTATAGTAATCTAGGTTACCAAACCTATTTAGTAGATCCCAAAAGCGTTGATATGATGGCAAGGCTTTATTTTGATAGTTACCGTTTAGGGCAATTCAGAGAGAAAATTGAAGAAGTTGAACCAATTATCAGGCAGGCTGATGCCATAACCTTTGATATAACGGCAATTAAGAATAGTGATGCGCCCGCTAATCCTAATGCTTCACCTAATGGATTTTATGCTGAAGATGCCTGCCAAATGATGCGTTATGCAGGAATGAGTGATAAATTGAGCAGTATTGGGATTTATGAAATTAACCCAACTTTTGATATTAGTGGCAAAACATCACATTTGGCAGCACAAATGATTTGGTGTTTTATGGAAGGGTATTATAATCGTAAAAATGATATTCCTAGTAAGTATAATACTGATTACGTTAAATTCCATGTTATTTTGCAAGACGATAAATACGAGATAAACTTTTATAAAAGCAAAAAAACCGATCGCTGGTGGATGGAAATACCATATCCTCCGCAAAAGGGTTTAAAATTTGAAAGACACACGGTTATTCCTTGCAGTTATAAAGATTATGAAATGGCTGTAAATAACGAGATACCTGATCGCTGGTGGCAAACCTATCAAAAGCTGAGCTAGATATTGCTAACTTGGTCAGCTAACAAAAATAACCTAATTTCGTGCCTTCAAACAATTGAAATAATTAAATGCGTTTACGATTAATTGGTTATTGTGCATTGATTTTTGCATGTGCCTGTGATTCTTCTCCAAAAGAAAATAGTATTGAGGCTGATTCAACTGCCACGGTTGTAGATTCGTTAATTGTTAAACCTGAGAAGATTGATAGTACAATTATTGAGGCCAATTATCAGGTTAACGATACTTTAAATGCTATTGCACAAATAATAGGAGGTTCCTTAAATAATGAAACTAAAGTGTATGATTATTTAATAAAAAACAAAGATTATTTAAATTTTTCGAATTCATTTAATACACGCTGGAAAAAATACGACACCACACGTATTCAAAAATTAAAGGCTTTTCAATCTAATGTTCTAAGCAGGAATGTACAACCTACAAAAACTTTATTTTATCCTTTTTCGGGTCCTGATATATTATATGCGCATACTTTTTTCCCGGATGTGGAACATTATATTATGATTGGTTTAGAACCGGTTGGTACCTTGCCAAAATTTACCAACAATCCGGAGGATTCAATTGCTAATTATTTCAATAAAATTAATTCTTCATTAAATGCCATTTTGAAATTTAGTTTTTTTAGAACCGAGAGTATGAGTAAGGATTTAAAAAACGAAGAAGTGGACGGGACTTTACATCTATTGTTACTTTTTTTAAATCGCACTGGCAATTCAATAGTATCAGCAAAACCTGTTTCGGTAGATAGTGCAGGAATACTTATTGAAAAATCAAATTTCATTGAGCTAAAGAAAGCAAACTTAAGAACCAAAAGTGTGAGCATAGAATTTGTGACACCTCAAAATCAATTAAAAAAGGTAACTTACTTTTCTTTAAATGCCGCTAACGATGGTTTATCAAAAAACAAAGGATTTGTAGCGTATTTAAATCAGCAATCTAATTTCAATACTTATTTGAAGGGCGCTTCTTATTTATTGCATAGTGCCAACTTTTCAATTATCAGAAACATCATCTTAAATGGTGCTAAAACTGTTATTCAAGATGATAGCGGAATTGCTTTTAGGTATTTTGATAAATCGAAATGGGACTTCAAATTTTTTGGTGATTATGTTAAACCTATTTCTTTGTTTTCTAAAAACTATCAAAAAGACCTAGATTCTGTTTGGCATCAGCAAGGCTCTGAAAAAATTGGTTTTGGAATAGGTTATAATTTTAAAGACAATAATAGTAACCTATTAATTGCTACAAAAAAGAATAAATGAAGATTAAATACACAATAGGATTACTGATCTGTGTATTTAACTTTGTTAGCGGGCAATTTAATTTTGATTCGATTATTTCGAAAAGTACTTTGTTAAAAGAACTTTGCAGTAATTCAAAAAAATACAGAATTCAAATAATTTATACGCCTGTTAAAAATGGAGTCCCATCCGATAAATCCTATATTTTTTCTCAGAACCCGGAATACATTTATTGCGCCAGTTTAGTAAAGTTACCTATAAGTATTTTGGCCGTAGAAAAACTAAATGAATTACACTTACCAATAAACGCAACAATGATGACAGACAGTTGCATAAAATGTCATAGAACTTATTTAATTGACACAACATCCAAATCTAAGAAACCAAGTGTTGAACATTACATAAAAAAAATGTTTTTGGTAAGCGATAATGAAGCCTATAGCAGAGTTTATGAATTTGTTGGAGTTGATGAAGTTCATCAAAAATTAAAACAATACGGTTATCCGGATACAAGAATTGTTAATAGATATGATGGATCTTGTTCAGGTTTAGATAACGGAATTACAAATCCTGTAAAATTTTACAGTACAAATGGTGATTTAATTTATACACAACCGTGTAAATATGCAAAGCTTCAATTTAGCCATCCTTTAGGGCAAGTAAGCGTTGGCAAAGCTTATTACAACAGTAAAAATAAACTAATAAATCAACCGAAAGAATTCACCTTCATGAATCACATGCCGTTAAACGAAATACATGCTATGTTACAAGAATTAATTTATGACCAACTGAAGCGTTTTAAATTAAGTAAGGAACAGCGTCAGTTTTTACTCGACTATTTAACCATGCTTCCTTCAGAGAGTAAATTGCCTTTATATAATCCAAAGAAGTTTTATGACAGTTATAAAAAGTATTTGATTTATGGTGATGCTAAAAAAATTAAAAATTACAATGTAAAAGTGACAAACATAGTTGGACAGAGTTATGGTTTTATGGTGGATTGTGCCCGAATAAAGGATGATAAAAATGAAATCGAATTTATGCTAACTGCAAGTATATACACAAATGCAGATGAGGTTATAAATGACGGAAAATATGAATATAACATAGTTGCACTTCCTTTCTTTGCAGAGTTAGGCAAATGTTTTTATAATTATGAGTTAACACATAAATTATTAATTAAAGAATAGGCCCTTTTTATTATTTTTTTCCATACAACTTAATATTCTTTAGGATTTGATTAATTTAGGATCTATGTTAAATCTTTTTTCTGCCCATAAAATTCAACTTATAGAAACAGGTATTGTTTTAGTAGTTTTTATTTCGTTAAAATACATTTTAAAATACCTTGTAAAGATAACCATCCTAAACTCAGTAATAAAGCGTCATGAGAAAAAAGAAATACATAAGATCATCAATTTACTCGTTTTTGTGGCTCTGTTTACATTTATTATATCCATTTGGAGTGTGAAACAAGACAATGTTTTAGTATTTGCTAGTACATTACTTACTGTTTTTGGAGTAGCCTTATTTGCAGAAATGTCTATCTTATCCAACATTACTGCCTATTTGATTTTATTTTTCCAACATCCGGTAAAAATTGGAGATAAAATCTGTGTTAACTCTGAAGGAATTGAAATAATAGGAAAAGTAAAGGAGATGACTTATTTTTTTATTTTTATAGAAAAGGAAATGGATCAATCTGTTTGTTCAATTCCAAATGCATTATTATTAAAATCAAGTTTTTCAGTTTTTGAAGAAAGTTAACATTAAGATATTTATCATTGGTTTTAGTTTATTCAGGATAGTTATTGCACAAAACTCTCAACTTGGAACTTGGTCAATATTAAATCTAAAGTATCAATTAACCAATAAAATTAGTTTTTTTGGGGAGTCTCAACTTCGTTCGCTCAAATTTTACGACCACTTTCATTATTATGAATATAAAGCCGCCATAAATTATTTAGTTAACAAGTCTTTTCATGCGACACTTGGTGCCGGTAGTTATCAAACTTACGCAGAAGGCGGTAATTTTGTTGTTCCTAAAAATAATGATGAGTTTAGGCTATGGCCGCAATTTTTGTTTTTTCAGGATTTTGGAAATCTTAAACTAGAACACAGGTACCGCTATGAGCTGAGATGGACGAGTAGCGGATTTCGAAATCGTTATCGTATGCGAATAGGAATATCTTACCCGTTTTGTAAATATAGGGGTAATAGAAAATTGTTTGCAATTACAGCCAATAATGAGTTGTTTTTTACAAACCAAGCTGCTTATTTTGAACGAAATCGTATGCAATTCGTATTCAATTATAAGCCTACACAAGCCATGGGAGTTCAAATAGGATTTGTTCATCAATTTGATTACAAGATTAATGATGAAACAGGTAGAGAAAGTTTTTTAATTGGCTTTACATTTGAACTTATTAGAAAGAAAAAGGTAGATAAAAAGGAATTACCAAATGAAAGTATTGATTAATTTTCGTTGTACTATTCAGTTACCTAGCCATGCTTTAAATTCATTAACGCGCTCTCTGCTTACAACATTCGTGTCATCATTTAAGCCATCAACTGTAAGCTTATAACGGCTGTTAAAATAGCTACTCACTTTTTTAATGGCGTCAATATTTAACAATACCTTTCTATTTATTCGAAAGAAATGTTTCATGTCAATTGTTAATTCCAAATCGTCTAACGTGTAATCAAGTGTGTAGCGTTTACCAGACTTGGTGTTTAGCATTACTGTTCCATCTTCGACATTAAAAAAGGCAACATCTTCAATTTTAATGGTATTTAATGTTTCACCCATTTTTACCATAAAACGTGACTTATATGGCTTATTAAGCGAATTTAAAATTACTTCCAGATCTTTATTGAATTTAACCAGCGAATTTGATTTCGTTGTTTTGTTGTATTTAACTAAAGCCTTTTGTAGTTCTGCTTTATCAATTGGCTTTAGTAAGTAATCAATACTATTTAGTTTAAAGGCTTTAACGGCATATTCATTAAAAGCAGTTGTAAATATAATTGGTGTATCTAAATCTATTTCTTCAAAAATATCAAAACTTAAACCATCAGATAAATGAATGTCTAAAAAAAGTAAATCAATTTCTGGTACTCTTTTAAGGAGGGAAAGCGCGTTTTTAACTGAATCTATTTTCCCGATAATGCGGATAGACGGATCACACTTGTTTATCAAATTTTCCAAGTGCTCTGCGCTAAGCGGTTCATCTTCTATGATCAGTACTTTCATTTTATTAGACTATAATAACGGAATTTTAACTTCAAAAAATTCAGAATTTTGAATGATTTCAACTTCATTTTTAGTAAAAAATTTATACCTGGATATAATATTCGTTAAGCCGGTTTTAGAACTTTCTTCCTTTACTGTTCGTAATTGTAAATTGTTTTTAACTGAAATGACATGTTCATTAGCTATAACTTCAACAACAAGTGGTTTATCTATTGAAGTTTGATTGTGTTTAATTGTATTTTCAATAAGTAATTGCAGCACCATTGGAGGGACTAATTTTCCATACAATTTGTTGTCTACTAAAATTTGATAATTGAAGCCAGCTTCGAACCTTATTTTTAGCAAATAGCAATAAGATTCAATAAATTTCAGTTCACTCTCTAATTCTATTAGCTCTTTTGTTTGATTTTCTAATATGTAACGATAAACTTTAGAGAATTGGTTAATAAAGTCAACCGCCTTATCCTGATTTTTGTAGACAAGTGAAGATAGTACACTTAAATTGTTAAACAAAAAATGAGGATTAACTTGACTTTTTAAATTTTGTAACTGAGCTTCAATACTTTCTTTTTTATATTTCTCTGCTTCAACTAAAGATGTTTTCCAGTTTTTGAACAGTTCGAAACCAATGTTGATGGCAATCAAGATAACAGTAAATAGCGCACCAACTATAACGGCAGTGATATTTAATCGTTCGCTAATTTCGCTTGGCAACGGGCATAAATACTTATCGAAATAAAATACTGAATATTTAATAATGATGATTCCACAAGTTACTCCCAAACTGAACTGAATGATTAAACGTTTTAAAGGTTCTTTTTGCCAGCTAAGGTGCTTTTCAACTTTACAATTAATAAATTGATTTAATTCCCAAATCATTACTGTTATTGCTAAGCACAATAAGTAAACAAGTAAGGGGGTATACCTTGTTCTGTAACTTTCATCAACCGGTGATATTTTATCAATTAAAACTGAAATGATAAAACTAAGAATTACCATATAGGTAATTCTTTTAGTGAAAATATATTTTAAAAATCTACTCAATTATGATGCTAAGTTAAAAAGTAAATTTAAACATTGGTACCGGAAAGAAACCTTGTTGATATTCCGTTGAAATTGTATTGTTTCGTGCATTATAACCTTGTAAAAACACATTTTTATGATTAGTTACGTTTTGCAAATCAATTGCAAATTCGAGCGTGGATTTCTTTAATTCTTTTCTATAAGCAATTTTAGCATCCATTCTAAAATAATCAGGTTGACGCTCCGAAAATGCTTTACTTTCATCATAAACGGCCATTCCTGCTAATTTTGATTTTTCCAAATCTAATGGGGTTAAGTATTTTCCACCAACGCTTGTGGCTTTAAAGTTAAAGGCTAATACATTTCCTTTTTTACCTAATTTAAATTCCTTGCCAACTAGTAAGTTAGCTGCATATTTTGTATTAAATCCAGTATTACGTTCAATGCCGTCACTTCCTTTGTATTTGCTGTCAAATAAAGAACCTGTTATTAAATAGTAGAATCCTTTATTGAAAAAACGTTCTAAGGTTAATTCAAGTCCATAATTCGTTCCTGTTCCGTTATTTACTAAATTTAATGCTTGCGATGGTACAAAACTTGTACCGTCGTTTATTGCAGAGAATGATGATGAGAAGGAGTTAACAGGAATATTGTTGAGTAATTGATAATATGATTCTAATTTTACTCTGGTATTTTCAGTAAGATTGTTTTCATATCCAATTACAAAATGCTGACTTTGTGTAAATCCCATGTTTTTATTTGAATAGGTAATGCCTTGGTCAGTTTTTGTTTGCAAAAAATAATTGTATATTGTTTGTGTTTGGTTATGTATGCCATATCCGGCATTAATGGATGATTTGGAGTTTAAACTCCATTTTAATCCTGCTCTTGGTTCTACAGCCATTGTATTATTAAGTGATAAGTGTTGGAAATGAACGCCAAGGTTTGCACTAAGTTTAGTGTTAAATCGATGCTTAAATTGAGAATAAACTTGAGAGAGCATTGTATTATTTTTCGAGTCAACATAAACATAGTCTGTAACGCCGCCATAAATAATTTTATTAAAATAATCGAACATTATATAGTCAGTATTGCCACCAATGGTTAAAGTATTTCTTGAATTAAACTTATGCGTTAAATTGAAAATTCCACTATATTTTGCATTAAAAAATTTTGCTTCAGATGAAGGTATAAGCAAATCATTAACACCATTATATACTATAGAATCAGTGGTGTAATTTTGTTGTTGAGCTGTGGCACCTAATGTAAATTTTAAAAATGTTTTTGCGCCTATGTTTTGTTGATAGCTTGCACCAATTGTGCCCATTTTAAATCTTGGATATGCATTTTGTTTTGGGTCACCATAAAAGTCAACAGAATTAGTATCAACCTGAGTGCCCAATAAATCAATTGTACTATTGCCACCAATTCCAAACAGCATGAATTTCCCATTGTTCTTTTTTGTAGGTATGCTAATTTTAAAATTAATATCCTGATAATTTGGAGTGGCATTGCCTGTTCCAAAGTTGATGCCCATAGCTTGAAATAACCCTAATGTAGAGTAGCGATAATTGATTAAATAAGATGCTTTTGATTTTTTAGAAAATGGACCTTCAGCACCAACTTCAATGCCATTGAAGCCCATTTGCGCCAGAAACTCGTGTTTTTGATTATTTCCATCCCTTAGTCTCAAATCAAACACACCTGCAGTAGCATTGCCGTATTGAGCAGGAAAGGCCGAAGTAAGAAAATCTGATTTATCCAAGGTATTGTTATTTAGCATACTAACCGGACCTCCGGTACTATTAAACGAGCCAAAATGATTCGGATTATATATGTTTAGCCCTTCTAATTGCCATAACATACCGTTCGGAGAATTACCTCTTACAACTATATCATTTCTGCTATCATTCCCTGCTACAACACCGGCAAAATTAGCGGCCATACGGCTTGGGTCGCCCAGTGCGCCCGCATATTTTTTAGTATCTTCAATGTTAAATGATCTGGCACTGACAGTGGTCATATCATTATTCGTAACTGTTTTATCCTTGCTTCTGTCGTAAACAACTTCTACCTCATCTATATTATTAACTTTTTCTACTAACGTTACATTAATAATTACTTCCTTACCGGCTGTAACAATAATGTTCGGAATGATTTGTTGTTCATATCCCATGTATGTTACCTTTATAGTTTGACGACCTAATGGAACTTTTGATAATGTGAATTCACCATTTAGGTCAGTAATGGCACCTAATGGTAAACTGTCGTTTAAAAGCATAATAGTTGCGCCAGGCAAACTTGATTTAGAGGCCTCATCCGTAATCTGACCTCTAATGGTTTGGGTAACGTTTTGTGCTGATAACAAAACCAGTTGAAAAAAACTGACAATAAAAATAAATACTCTCATGATATATAATTGGTTAAATTTTTTGTAAAACTAACCTGCTGAGTTTGCTTTAAGAAGTTAATAGTATTTGAATTGTAGAAAATCAACGTTGAACTGTATTTAAAGATACTTGTATAATTTTTAGGTATCTATAAGGTTGGGATTATCTTTTTTTAAACCCTTTTAGGTGTTAAATTCGCCTGTAATCAATGCATTTATTGCATTTGGCATCTAATTTATTCTGAAAATAATTATCTTCAACATCCATAAAAAACCAATTATGAAAAAAAGTTTACTCTTTTTATTTACAATCCAATTTTTTATTATCCGTGCAACTGATTTGGTTTGCCCAAATCCTTATGCAGCTTCATTTAAAAAGGCCTATGTGCTCAATCCTTCAATCCCAAAGGGCGTATTGGAAGCTATTGCATTTACCCAAACCAGGTTTACACATTTAACGAACGATCTTGAACCAAGTTGTATTGGTATACCACAGGCAAAAACAGTAATGGGTTTAATTGAGGATGGTAAAAACTATTTCCGAAACAATTTAATTAAAGTGTCTCAATTGAGCGGCTTTAGAGTAGAGGATATGATTTCAAATCCTGAAGTTTCAATATTGGCTTATGCCAAGGCTTTTAGTCACTTACAAAACCAAAAATTAATTTATGGTGCAGACTTATCTGCATATTTACCAATTTTTATAGAATTAAGTGAATTACCAATAGAGCAGGAGTTACAGCAAAATTTTGCCTTAAGTTCACATCTTTATCAACTGTACTGGTTTTTAAATAACAAGGAATGTCAAGAAGCCTATCATTTACCAAATTATTCCCTTGATTTACCGGCTCTTTTCGGAGATAATTATTCAGTATTAAGTTCGTCCTTTGTAACTATTTCTGAAAATGAAATCAATGGAAATGGAACCTCATTCAAATTAAATAATAGTGTTTCAACAGCAGCCGCTCCGGATTATCCACCCGCTATATGGGATCCAACCTCTTGTAATTGGAGTAGCAGAAGTGGTACGCCGATTTCAGCAGTAACAATTCACTTCGTTCAAGGTTCATATGCAGGTTGCATTAGTTGGTTTAAAAATTGTTCTGCTAATGCCTCTGCGCACTATGTGCTTAGAAGTTCAGATGGCCAGGTTACTCAAATGGTTTTAGAATCTAATAAGGCATGGCATGTTGGTAGTGAAAATCCATACACGGTTGGATTAGAACATGAAGGTTTTATTAATAATATTTCTTGGTTTACTACTGCAATGTATAATTCCTCAGGTATTTTAACCAGAGATATTTGTAATGACAATGGTATTAACAAATTAAGAACCTATTTTGGTCCGGGTTGCACCGGAACAACCCCACAGTGTTTGCAAGGTAGTTGTGTTAAAGTCAAGGGTCATCAAATGTACCCAAGTCAAACACATACCGATCCGGGCCCTAATTGGAATTGGGAACGTTATTATAAAATCATCAATAACACTTACTCAATTACCGCCACTTATACAAGTAGCACCGGTGCTTTTTTCGATTCTGGCGGTGCCAGTGCTAATTATGGTAATGATGAACGTAAATTTTGGTTATTTACCAAACCAGGTACAACTAATATTACACTTAGTTTTACTTCTTTTAACCTCGAAAATAATTACGATTATTTAATCATTTACAATGGTGGAAGTGTTAATTCGCCTTTAGTAGGTAAATATACCGGAACCGTTAGTCCGGGTCCTTTAGTGTCAGTAAACGATTCTGTGTTAGTTGAGTTTAGAAGTGATTGCGCTACAACTTCAGCCGGTTGGGCAGCTAATTATACAATGAATGGTACAGTTACACCAACACCTACAGATAACATTGCACCAACAACAGTTGTTAATCCAACCAGTGCCTGGGTAACGGCTTCATTTACCTCTTCAATTACAGATACTGATAATTTAGGTGGTAGTGGCATTGAAAAAGGGTATTATCAGGTAATTGATTATAATGGAACGGAGTGGAGGGCAAATAATACTAACGGATTCTTTGCTGATAATTTTGATGCAGCCATTCATCCGGAGTGGACCCAATCAGTCGGCACATGGTCAATCCAAGGGAATGCTCTAGTTCAAACTGATGAAATCAGCGGAACAGCCGGTAATACAAATATTTATGCATCACTAACACAAAGTTTGAGCAACCGGTATTTATATCATTTTGTGACAAAATTTGAAGGAACTGGAACTAATAGAAGAGGAGGATTCCATTTTGCTTGTGATAACCCATCTCAAAGTAATCGTGGGAATTCTTATTTCGTTTGGTTTAGAGTTGATCAAAGTTTAGTTGAATTGTATAAAGTTGTTGCAAACACCTTTACAGCTCCGGTAGCCAGCGCCAGCTTAACTGTTGCGCCAAACACCTGGTATGATTATAAAACTATTTTTGACCGAATTACCGGAAAAATTTCAGTTTATGTTAACAACAATGCTGTATTAACCTGGACGGATACAGCGCCGTTTGCGAATGGTAATTCAATTAGTTTTAGAAGCGGTAATTGTAAAATGAGTGTAGATGAATTAAAAGTCTATCGTTCAAGAAATTCAACTGTAAGTGTTAGTGTTGGTTCTGCTTCAACCAATGATTTAAGATTCCGTAATCCATCACCTGCTCAAAATGCCGGAAAAATAAAATCTATTTGCCAGGATTTTGCAGGTAATTTGTCAGCTATTTATTATCAGGATATTGATGTTGATTGGACACCACCGATGAGTATTCCTTTTGTAAATGATGGTCCGGGAGCAGATATTGCAACTGTAAACACATCGGACAGTTTAAGGGCCAATTGGGGAGCTTCATCAGATACCAATTCTGCCATTGGAATGTATTGGTACAGCATAGGAACTGCGCCCGGATTGACTGACGTTAAAGGATGGACGCAGAATTTTGCTGCAACATCTGTTACAGCCTATTCATTGGTTTTAACCAACAACACCATGTATTTTTTTAATGTTCGTGCTGAAAATGGTGCGGGGTTACTAAGTAGCGTCATTAGTTCGAATGGTCAACTTGTTAATACAACGCCTGTATCGATTGCAGAAAATCAATCATTAGTCTTAAATGCTGTTTTCCCTAATCCATTTAAAGATGAACTGAATATTAAAATTAATGCGCAATACAATGGCAAATTAATACTGCAATTATATGATGCCAGCGGTAAACAGGTTGTTTACAGTGAATCTAAAGAAGAAGCAGGTACACTTAGTAAAGCAATTAAAACCGGTCACCTGGCTAATGGCATATACTTACTTACAGTAGATTTAAATGGCAACACGCAAAATTTAAAGGTAGTCAAGGACTAATTGTTACTTCAATAATTAGTTCTTTTTTGTTATTCAAGGAATTTGATTTAATATCTTATTTAATATCTTAACTGTATTTTTTAGTTGTTAAAACTAGGCATTTTTGTATTGCCTAATTCATTTTTTTTGTTACTTTTACTAATCAAACCCTTTTAATATGAATAAAATTTACTCCCCATTATTGACGATTGTTATGTTGGCAACTGCCGGCAAAATAAACGCACAATGTTCAAATTCTGTTACAGCTGGTTCTTCAAGCAATATGTTTACTCAAATTAGATGGACTACAAATCCGGTAGCTGTTAATAAAGATTTGAACACAATTGTTTTTGCACATCGCAATAACGCTTCATTGTTTGGTGGAAGTTCCGGGCATTTCCGCTACGATGTATCAACAAATGCAGGTACTACATGGACGGTTGATGTTGGTAATTTAAATCCGTCTTTAATTAGTCCGGGTCGTTACCCTAATGCATTAATTTATAATCCACCTGCAAATACAAATCCAACAAATGCCTATATCGGGTATTTAGGAGCCACAATTAATTCGGTGAGTGCTGCTTGGAACGGTCATGTAAGTGGTGTACGACAATTGAATGGCACAGGTAATACAGAGAACTACAATCAAGCGGGTGGGGTAAATGTACTTATTCCAAATTCATTAACAAAAGGAAATGCCACCACCTATTGGGCGGCGGATGCAGTATATACAGGAACGGTTGTTTCAGGTTTCAGAGCGTATAAAGGTGTTTGGAATGGAAGTAATGATATTAACTGGTCTCAAAATTTTTCTGTAACTCCAACATTTAACACTTTATATAACGGTAATAATCAAATTGCAGATTATAACATCGCATTTGATCCAACAGGTAATTTTGGTTGGTTGAGCTTTTTAAGTCATACCAGTGGTGGCCCAACTAACTACGCTTATTATCCGAACTTTTACAAAACAACAGACGGGGGTGTTTCATGGGTAGGGCCAATTCAAGTTGACCTGAACCAATTTAGTTGTATTAGTGCATTAATAACACCGCCTAACGTTGCCTCTTGCGCATTTGAACATGATTTAACGGTGGATATAAATGGGAATCCTCATATGTTGGTAACAATTGGCAATGGTAATAATACCTATTCGATGTTTTTTGGTTCAACAAAGAGAATGTTCGATATTACTCAGTTAAATGGTGTTTGGAACGCTTATGATATTGCCAATGTAAATGCGGGACGAGGTACATTTGGTATAGGTACGAACTCAACTACCATTGATATGTTTCCGCAAATTAGTAGAACTGCTGATGGTAAAAAAATATTTTTTAATTGGACCGATAATTCAACTTACACCTTAGGTCAGGCCAATCAAACGCCTAACTTATTTTCACGAGCGTTTGATGTTACAACAAATTTGTGGACGAATGTAAAGGACTTCACATCTTGTAATCCCGGATTGAACGGACAAATTTTATATCCTCATATTGCCGATGAAGTATTACAGCCAACGCCTACATCCTATAAAATGGCTGGTGTTTATGCAATATTTACAGTTCCTAACGATCCCGGTTCTCCTGTAAATTTAAGGTTTTTAGATAATTTGACTTTTACTAATGCCGACTTTACAATACCACAACCTGTTGCTTCAGTTTCTATTGCACAAGGAAGTAATTGGTTGTTATGTCCTTCTTCAACAGCCTCACTAAGTATTAGTGGTTCTTTCTCCCAAGTATTGTGGAGTAGTGGAGCAGTTACCAATTCTACCACAGCTTCAAGTTCGGGTACATACATTGTTACGGCTAGAAATGGTTGTACAATTGGCGCAGATACCATTTCGGTTATTAATTTAACAACAAGTATTAGTCCTACAGCTGCAGCAGTTTGTTCAGGTAATTCTTCCACACTTAACGTCAGTACAAATGCTATTACTTATACCTGGCAACCAATGAATTTAAGCACTTCAAGTGTTGTTGTAACACCAACTGCTTCTACTGTTTATACTTTAGCAGTATCGGGTACCAGTTGTGTGGCAAGTAATTCTGTTAATTTAGTAGTTAATGTTAATCCAACGATTAGCATTAGTGGGCCTACAGCAGCCTGTTCAGGTGTGGTTCAAACGTATTCGGCCTCTGGTGCTAATAGTTATACGTGGAGTAATGGTGCAACAACAACCTCTGTTGTTATTACACCGTCTGCAACAACTATCTATTCAGTGATTGGAACGAGCACGGCAAATTGCTCCAATTCAAGCACCTTTGCATTAAATGTCAATCCAACGCCAACCATAACAATTGCCGGAACGCAAACCATTTGCGCTGGTGCTTCCTCAACATTAACCGGTTCCGGTGCCAGCACTTATACCTGGAATACAGGCGCAAACAATAACCCGATTATTTTCTCTCCAACCACTACTACAACTTATACTTTAAGCGGTGCTGCAAGCAATAGTTGTATTGGAACCAGAACAATTACGGTTAATGTTAATTCTCTTCCTACAATTAGTGTAACATCAAACAGTAGTTTAGTTTGTGTGGGCAATAGCGCAACGTTAACCGCAACAGGTGCTAATACTTATACTTGGACAGGAAACCAAAATGGATCTTCAATCGTTGTCAGTCCAACAATAACTACTACTTATACACTTATAGGAACTAACACTTTAAGCTGTAACAATAACGCCTCATTTACACAATCTGTTTCTCCTTGTGCAGGTATTGCAGAAGTAACATTAGAAAGTCAGGTTTTAATTTACCCTAATCCAAACAATGGTTTATTTATTATAAAATCACCGGTCTCAGGACTTTTAAAATTAGTTTCAGTTTCAGGCCAAGTCTTAACTTGTATCAACTACAAAGCTGGCGAGTTAATCAATCTAAATGAAATAAATTTAGCGAAGGGTATTTACTTCCTGAGTCTTGAAACTAATCAAGGTACAGCGAACAAGAAATTGATAATCAACTAAACTAAAAAACCCGCTATTCAAGCGGGTTTTTTGTTGACTTGTTAAATAATTTTTCTTTGATTCAGTGAAGTATGATATATCTTAAATTTTTGGACTAATTTTACGAATATGGTAAGTATAACAAAAAGCGATAAAAATTTTATTTTTGAAATAAAAGGAATGCATAAATTATGGGCACTTAAAAGTGAAATAATAATTCCTAGTGAACATATTGTAAAAGTATATCAGGATGAGACACAAATAAAGGATTTTAATTTTGCTAAAATAATTGGCACGAATATTCCATTTGGTTTACACGCAGGTACATTTTATAAAGACGGTGGTGTAATTTTTATGGATGTATCTGACAAAAAGAAAGCAATTATTCTTGATCTTAAAGATGAAAAATACAAGCAAATGATTATAGAAGTAGAGAATCCCTCAGCGTCTCTTGCTTTGTTGAATCAGAAATTATAGATCTTGTTAAGACCAAATTAGGCCAATGTTTTATCGGCAGTTTACTTTTTTGAGATTAAATCTTACACAATAATACCATTTATAAATTAAAAGTAGTCTAAAGCATTTAAGTCACCCTGAGCTTAGTCGAAGGGTGCTTCAATATCAGACTTAGACTCCGCTCAGTCTGACCATAGACTATTTAACAATTATAAATGGTATAATTCATTTGTAATAAACAGTGGCTTAAAAAAACTTGATTATTTGGATATTATAGGCACTTTTAAAAAAAACATGTAATTGTAATGTGATATTTTTGAAATTTGGATGTGAAACTATTTACTTCAAAATGCAATTTAAGAATTCAAAATCTACATTAAGCGGTTTGATTTTTAGTTAGTATAATGTGTTCAAAGTGATACAAACAACGCCAACTGCACAATCCTAAAAAATAGAACATCTCACATTCTTTTTGATTTTGTGGATGTAAATAACTTTTATTAAAATCGTTTTCATTCATATAATTGAAAACGGAAATTAATCGATTATGAACCCCTTTAAGAATCAATAAACTTGATTCAATTAAACAGTCATGATTTCCTTTTCCTTTTGCTCTACGTGTTTATCAATTTTAGATACAGTGCCATCTGTTAATTGCTGTACTTTAGTTTCAGCATCCTTAGCTAAGTCTTCAGGTAAGCCATCTTTTTGTAATTTTTTGATTTGTTCCATGGCATCTTTTCGAATATTTCTTGAAGCAATTTTAGCATCTTCACCTAAACCTTTAGCGGTTTTGGTTAAATCTTTGCGGCGTTCTTCAGTTAAAGGTGGCACAATAATTCTTATAATAACCCCGTCATTTTGAGGGTTAAAACCTAAATTAGCTGCCTGTATGGCCTTTTCAATTGGAGTTAACATGCTTTTTTCCCATGGTTGAATGATTAATGTTCTAGCATCTTGAGTGTTTATACTTGCTGTGTTACTCAATGGAACTCGGCTTCCGTAATAGTCTACCTGAACGTTTTCTAACATCACAGGGTTAGCCTTGCCGGCTCTTACTTTTTGTAGTTCAGATTCTAAATGGCTAATCGCTTTGTCCATTAATGACTTTGCATTGTCTAATACTGTTTTAATATCACTCATATCTTTTAATTAATTGTTTCTTTTACTGTTAATAGTTGTTTTAATTTTTCAACCACTTTATCCAATTCATCTTTTGTGTTGTATTTGCTAAAACTGAATCTTACGGATGCCCTCGACATATCTATACCAATTCCCTTTAATACATGGCTGCCTTGGTTACTGCCACTGCTACATGCGCTTCCTCCACTTGCAGCTATACCTGCAATATCTAAATTAAACAGTAACATTTCGGCATCAGGGTGAGCAGGGAAACGGCAGTTTAATACTGTGTATAATGCTTTGTCGTAACTTGTTTCGCCATTAAATTCGATACCTGGAATGTTTTCTTCTAACTTAGCTTTTAGGTATGTTTTTAATCCGTAAATGTGTTTTTGATGGGCTTCCATTTCATTGAAACATATTTCCAAAGCTTTAGCAAGCCCTACAATGCCATACACATTTTCAGTACCACCTCGCATATTTCGCTCTTGGGCACCACCATGAATAAACGGGCTGATTTTATGACCATGATGTATGTACAAAAAGCCAACACCTTTTGGACCATGAAATTTATGAGCGGCACAAGTAACATAATGTACCTTGGTGTTTTTTAAATCCATAGTATAGTGCCCCATGGTTTGTACCGTATCACTGTGAAACAAGGCGTTGTATTTTTCACATAGTTCGCCAACTTCGTTTAAGGGCAAAAGTGTACCAATTTCGTTGTTGGCATGCATTAAGCTTACTAATGATTTTTCATTCGTTTTTAGTAATTCTTCTAAATGTGCTAAATCCACATTACCCATTTCGTCAATATTAACCCAACTTACCTTTACTTTACCTTGTTTTTCTAGGACGCAAATGGTATGCTCTACTGCATGATGTTCTATTTTGGAACTGATGATGTGCTTTATTCCAAAGGTATCAACACTCTGGCAAATAGCCATGTTATCAGCTTCGGTTCCGCCACTGGTGAAAAATATTTCAGCTGGTGTTACATTTAACAATTTGGCAACCGTTTTTCTGGCATTTTCAACCAACGAACGTACTTTTCTTCCATAAGCATGTATAGATGATGGATTTCCAAATTCATCAGCCATAACAGGTATCATAGCCTTTAAAACCTCTTCATCAAGTTTAGTTGTTGCAGCATTATCTAAGTATATTTTCATTGAATTAAAAAAGTACGTAAATTTAAGAAAATATTAAACAGCTAAGCCCCGACAGGTGATTTTTGAAAAAGATAATTGGCAGGAAATTTTTGCAACCATTCGTAAAAACAAGTTGAGAACAGCCCTAACTATGTTTGGCGTATTTTGGGGAATTTTTATGCTGGTTATTATGCTTGGGGCCGGATCCGGACTCAGGCACGGGGTAATGCAGGAATTTGCGGGCGAAGGTAATAATAGTTTTTTTATTTGGGCTCAAACTACCAGTAAACCATATAAAGGTATGAAAAGTGGCAGAAATTATCAGTTTAAAAATGGTGATGCCATTGCACTAAAAAAAATAGATGAGCTTGAGGTTATTTCGCCGGAAAACCAGCTTGGTGATTACGGAAACTCTAATAACGTAATAAGGGGATTAAAAGTTGGTAATTTTGAGGTTTTAGGTGAATATCCAAGCATTACAAAAATTGAAAATATTAAACTACAAAGTGGCCGATTTATTAATCAAAATGATATTGATGAAAAACGTAAAGTATGTGTGATTGGTCCGCGTGTGGTTGAAACTTTATATTCAAAAACAGAGCAACCAATAGGAAGTTTTATTAAAATAAATGGGGTTAATTTTAAAGTAATTGGGGTAAATACGCCACAAGGTAATGGGCAACGATATATGGAAGGTTCACGAAAAATTCGTGTACCGTTCACTACTTTCCAAAACGCTTTTCATATGGGCGATCACATTACCTGGTTTTCGTTGCTCGCTAAAAAAGGAATACCTGCATCAATTGCCGAAGAAAAAGCAATTACAGTGTTAAAAGAACGACATAAAATTGCGCCCATTGATCAGCAAGCCGTCGGACATTGGAATACTGAGGTTCAATATAATAAAATGAACGGTTTGTTTAATGGTATAGATTGGTTAATTTGGTTTGTTGGTTCAGGAACATTAATTGCAGGCGTTATTGGCGTAAGTAATATAATGCTAATAGTAGTTAAAGAACGAACCAAAGAAATTGGTGTCAAACGAGCGATTGGCGCAACTCCAATTAGTGTTATCAGTCAAATAATGGTTGAATCACTTTTTTTAACTTCTCTTGCCGGATTAAGTGGTTTGGGACTAGGTTTATTGATTATACAATTATTAAATAAAAATTTACCTCCATCAAGAGATAGCATGTTTGCGAACCCTACAGTTGATTTAACGGTAATCATTGGTTCGCTTTTAATTTTGGTAATAAGTGGTACCTTTGCAGGACTAATTCCTGCAAGAAAAGCCGTAGCTATCAATCCTGTAGAAGCTTTACGATATGAATAAAATTTTGATCAAACTAATTTTCACTTTTATTACTGTTTCAGTATTTATTGGTTGTTCATCTGAACAACCAACAGTTGTTAAAACAGAAATTGTAACAGATACAACTATTGTTAAGAAAACAGTAGCAACTGGTTCAATTGTTCCTAGAAAAGAAGTGAACGTTAAATCGCAGGTTAGTGGTATCGTTGAAAAGCTTTATGTTGTTGCTGGCATGCAGGTTAAAGAAGGCGATGTGATTGCCAAAATTAAAATAATACCAAACATGCTTAACCTTGCTAATGCTGAAAATAGACTTAATGCTGCCCAAATCAATTATGACAACTCGAAAATTGAATTCGATAGAAATAAGTCTTTATTAGACCAAAGTGTTATTTCGAAACAAGAGTTTCAACAGTATGAATTAAGATTAAAAAGTACTAACGAAGAAGTTGAGGCTGCGAAAAATCAATTACAGATTATTAAAGAGGGCGTTGCTAAAAGTTCACTTCAATCAAGTAATACGCTTGTTAAATCTACAATTTCAGGTATGATTTTAGATGTACCGATTAAAGAAGGTGGACAGGTAATTGAAAGTAACACATTTAATGAGGGAACAACTATATGTTCGGTAGCCAATATGAGCGAAATGATTTTTGAAGGTAAATTAGATGAGAGCGAAGTAGGTAAAATAAACATGGGTAACTCGATAGAACTTACTATTGGTGCAATAGATAAAATTAAATTTAATGCCACTTTAGAATATATTTCTCCAAAAGGAATTAATGAGGCCGGTGCAATGCAGTTTGTAATTAAGGCCAAAATAAATACCGGAACTACTGATGCTACCTTTTTAAGAGCTGGTTATAGCGCAAATGCTGATATTATTTTAGCAAAGAAAGAGAAAGTTTTGGCGGTTTCTGAAAGTGTTTTGCAATTTGAAGGTGATAAAACGTTTGTTGAAGTACTAATTGGAGAGAATAAATATGAAAAACGTTTTGTTAAAACAGGGCTAAGTGATGCGATTGTTACCGAAATTGTTGAGGGTTTAAAAAAAGGAGAAAAAATTAAAGTACCAACTTTAGCTAATCCTAACGAGTCTTAATTATATGTCAGAAATCAAACCAACCACAAAGGAATTAAAGTTATTAATTGATAAATTAAGAGATCGTTTTGAAACTAATCTAAATAGACATCCATCTAATGATTGGAAAGAGATTGAAACGTTTTTAGCAAAAAACAAAAAAGCCTTATTAAGTATTTATCATTTAGAAGAGAGTGGGGGAGATCCTGATGTTGTTGAGTTAAGCACTATCAAAGGCGATATTGTTTTTATAGATTGTTCTAAAGAGACTCCAGTTGGTAGAAGAAGCTTATGTTATGACAAGGAAGCTTTGGACAGCAGAAAGGAAAATAAGCCAAATGGCAGCGCCACTCAAATGGCATTAGATATGGGCGTAACTTTACTAACAGAGCAAGAATATTTTGACTTGCAAAAGTATGGCCCGTTTGATATGAAAACATCTACATGGCTTCATACGCCTGATTCAATTAGAAAACTTGGTGGAGCTATTTTTGGTGATTATAAATTTGGAAGAGTATTCATCTATCATAATGGTGCCCAATCTTATTATGCCGTAAGAGGTTTTCGTGCTAAGATTAAAATCAACTAGGCCAAATTTACAATATCAAGCACAACCAATAAGGCAAAAATAATTGCACCAATTAATGTCAAATGTAGTAGTAAATCAATCCAAAAGTTTAATGTAATACTTTTACTGTCTTTTAAAAAAACAGCTATTAAACAAATAATAGGGAACAAACTAAGTATAACTAGAACAATCAAGTTGGTGTCAGACCCACCCTTTTTTGCCATTGGTAAGGCCATTGGCCTAATTAATTTGTTTAACTGAATATGTTTTATGTTGTTTGAGGCTAAAGAAAGATCATTTTTTGAAACTTCAGATAGATTAGGCTGGATTTTAGCAGACGCAGGATTGGTCATAACAGTTAATTCTACATTTTTATTGTTTTCTGAAGCGATTTCTAATTCTTGCTGCTCTATTTTAACCTGACTATAACTTTTGCTGTTTAATCTTTGAGGGTTTAACTTTCCGGTATTGGATGAGTTGTTTTTAGAATGATTTGATGCAAAATAAAAACCTTTATTATATTTTCTTTTTTGTAAACTGAATTTGTTTGAGCAAGATGATACAATTAATATTATTGATAAAAGTGTAATTATTTTTTTCATAATTTGAGTATGTTAGTTTTTACAAAAGTAAGAAGCTTTGTTAAATATCAAAAGTTTTAAGGTAGTTTTTGTTCGTTAATTTTAAACTCTGTACGGCGGTTAATTTTATGTTCATCATCCGTACACTCAACATTATTAGTACACTTGTTTAATAGTTTAGTTTCGCCATAACCTACAGCTGTTAATCTTTTCTTGTCAATTCCTTTTGCAATAAGATAATCTACAGCGGTTTGTGCTCTTTTCTTTGAAAGAACTAAGTTAAACTGGTCGCTTGCTTTACTATCGGTATGCGAACTTAATTCAACAATAAGTTGTTTGTTGCTTTGCATGACAGAGATAACTTTGTCCATAATTTTTATTCCAGCATCATCTAATTTATGGTCACCACTGGCATAATAAATATTTTCTATGATGGTAAGCTCTTTCTCTTGTTTGTTTTTTAATTCAAGCACTGCTAGCCATGGATCATCAACTACAAACTCACCCAGGCGTTGTTTATCAGATTCCATAATTTTAAATTTAAATTTGCCATCCATGTTTTTATCAATTACTTTATAAATTTTTCCTTTAGCATCCGCAATAAAAATCCTGGTTACGTTTTTTAATGCAGGATCTGTCTCGTCTGCTTCAAAAATATAATTCTTGTCTGCCTTTAAATTTCTGAAATTAAATTTACCGCTTTCTGAGGTTTTTAATTCATAAACGGCAGGATCATTTTCAGCAAGTAGTTTAACTTTTGTAAAAGCAATAGGTTTTTTGTTTTGATCGTAAACATATCCAAAAACATCCATAATTAAATCTTCATCGTTTACGTCCATTTCAGATAACATGGTTTTGTCTGAGCTAATAACCTTAAACGTGAATTTATCTTTGCCTTTATAAAATGTTTTTAAAACCTTACCACTTTTGTTTGTTAATGTAATTTTAGTGTTTTCTGGTAAAGTAATGTCCGATTCTTCGATTGTAAATAAATAATTTTGGTCAGCAGGAATATTTCTAAAAGCAAATGCCCCAAATTCATTTGTAGTTGTTTCTTCAATCACATCCCCATAATCATTAACAAGTTTTATTTTTGTATTTTTAATAGCTTTACTTGGATTTTCGCCATACAATAAATTTCCCGCCAAAGTTAAATCGTCTTCTGCAAATAAATCAGGTAAAGCACTAGGGTCAGCCGGTAAGTTTTTAAATAAAAACTTTTGGTTGTATCCTTTATTGGAAATACGCTGTATCACGCCACTCTTATCTGCATAGTAATAATGGGCTTTGCCGGCAAACAGAGGATCGGTTTCATCAACATACATCATGTATTTTTTGTCAGCTTCTAAATTTTTAAATTCAAATCCGCCGTTAGAGTTAGTTTTAGTACTGTCTAAAAATTGACCTTTTTCATCTAGTAATTTTAAATGTATATTTTTTGCAGGGTTATTAAGATTTTCAGTTAATAAAATAGCACCACCTAATATCATGGATTTGTCTTTGAAAGCAAATTTATAGATATCATCTTTGCCTTTACCACCCTGGCGGTTGGATGAGAAATACCCGACTGAATCGTTTTGAAATGTTATACCAAAATCATCGTAACTGCTATTTAAATTCAGTCCTTCATTTCTGATGACAATCCAAACCCCATTACTTTGTTTTGCAGAATAAATATCTAAACCACCAAAACCAGGCAAACCATTAGATGAAAAGTAAAGTACACCGTTACTTTTAATACACGGGAACATTTCGTCGCCGGTTGTATTGATATCAGGTCCTAAATTTTTTGGATTACTCCAACCATTCGCTTCTTTTTTACAAAAATAAATGTCCTTTCCCCCAAACCCCCCCGGCATATTGCTGGTAAAGAAAAGATAATTCCCGTCTGAGCTAATACTTGGGTGAGCAACAGAGTATTCGTCATTGTTAAATTGAAATGGAATTACATCAGACCATTTAGAGCCACCTCCAGTTGCAATATATATTTTTGCATGATTTACAAATTTATCTTTAAGTTTATTATTTGTACGTGTAAAGTATAAAGTTTTACCGTCAGCTGAAATACATGCAGGTCCATCATGATAATCAGTATTGATTTTTTTACTGAGTTGCTTGGTCTTTTTAATCTGATCGTTTTTAATCTCAGCGGTAAACATATTTAAATAGGGTTCACCGTTTAAATCATTATTTGAAAAGTCTACAAAATTGAATTCTGTTTTTTCTGCAACAAAATATAATCTATTACTAAAATAAATTGGTGAGAATTCTGATCGCTCGGTATTCAGGGATTCAATATTTTTTATAACGTATTCAATAGGTTTACTCGTATAATATTTAATCTCTCGGCAAAATTTTAATGCATTTTTTGCATTGGCGTGTTTGGGATTACTTTTCAGGAATATTTGATAATTTTCAGATGCTTCTTCATACTTGTTGTTTACTTTGAGCACTTGCGCGTAATTATAATATTCTTCAACATTACTTACGGTACCAATAGCTAATGCTTGTTGAAAACTAGATTCAGCTTTTTGGTATTCGTTAATTGTTTTATACGCATTGGCAAGCTTTAGTAATGCCTCTTGTTTAAGATTTGAGTTCTTTGTGTTAACTGCCTTTTTATAGCATTTTATAGCCTCAACGTACATGTTTTTTGAAACATAATTATCGCCTTTTTTAAGTTGACCAAATGAAACTAAACAAGAACTTAATAAAAAGAATATTATATAATAAGTTTTAAACATAAATTGGTGTTCGATTATAGAAAACGTGGGCTAATTACTTTTGATTTTTTTGTTGAACCTTCAAAACTGATCACAATTTCGTGACTTGAACCTAAATTTCTTGCGCTGCCTAATCCAGTATCATAACTGTAGCCAACCTTGAAATTATTGTTGATGTAATACTGAAATAAAAATCCTGGTCCGTATCCTAATCTTGCAAAAACACCAAACCAAACTTTTTTGAAAAGAAAAGCATTTAGATTCACATCAGCTAAACCATTTCCGTTAACAGATTTTAGTAAAATGGTTGGTGCAAAAATAAATTTCTCGCTAAACATAAATGATTTACCTATTGATAAGAATTGGTGAGTACGCAATCTATAACTAACCGATCCATTATTACCCGTTGAAATATTATACACTTCTTTAGAGAAAAGGTGGGTATTACTGTAGCCAATAAAAAAACTATTAGATCTAAAATAAAGTCCTGAATTCGCATCAAATGAATTAAAGGTTTGAACTTGAGAGAAATCAATTATGTTTTCATTTTGCTTATAAGTTAATTTGTTAAAATTAAACGAGTATCGGTTTAGCCCGGTATTTAAACCAAAAGATAATTTATATTTATTATTCAATTTAAGGATATACGCAAAATTAGCATGGGCACTGGTTAAGTTTCTTGGACCCATCACATCATTACAAAGTGTTAAGCCTAAGCCTATATTTCTATTGAGCACTGGCGCATGTACACTTGCAGCGATTGTTTTTGGGGCTCCTTCAAAACCTACCCATTGATTTCTGATAGACGCTGTACCAACAATACCATCCCTTGCTCCTGCGTATGCAGGGTTAATAATCAATGGATTAAATTGATACAAGTTATACTGCGGATCTTGTTGTGCAACTAGTTTAGAAGCTAGGACGATTAAGATGAGGGTGATTTTTTTCATTTTAGTTTTTTAATATTTCTATCCAACCTTTTAATAATATTAACTTATTGTTTGTTACAGTGTAATAATATGTACCACTTGGGATATTTTCATTTGGAGCAGGCCAAGAGATGTTAGCATTATTATAGTTTTTTTTGTTAAAAAGTTGTCGACCCCATCTGCTAAAGATGGTTACTTCTGTATCCGGATAATTTGAAATGTTTTCAATAAATAAAATGTCGTTTAAACCATCGCCGTTCGGCGTAATTAAGTTATACGTTTTTATCAGAGTGTCTGAGTTAATACAATCATTAACCGTTATTTGGATAATGGCTTCATCCGTTTTACAATTATTAGTATCCATTGTGCCAAGTGAAATGAGGTAATTTCCTTGCGCAGTTGGTTTAAAATAAAAGTTACTATTTGTGTTACCATTAAACCATAAATAACTGTTAGCTACCTTATTACTTTTTAAATGAACAGAATCGTTTAAGCAGATGTTATAGCTTGTCAATGGAGCAATTTCTGCTGTTTGGGTTGGATGAACATTTATTTGTAACGAACTCGCTGCAAAACATCCATTTGAAGCTGTAGCAATAGCTGTATAATTAACTAGATTAGTTGGCGTTACCATTATAGTACTCGTATTGCTGATATTCAACGGAAAAATTGTATACGTGGAGGCAAAATTTGTTGTAGTTGATAAAATGGCTTTATCACCTTTACAAACGATCGATGAGCTAGTAGAAAAACTTACCGAAGGGACCGCGAGCGACGCAACATTAATAGAAAGTGGCTTGTAATTACAGGTTAATCCGGAATATGGCAATTTATATGAAAAATTAAACGAATAGTTATTTACACCTGTAGCTGATGGCGGTAACAACGTGTGCGTTAAACTAGTTCCAACTGGGTTACTTGTGGCAGTATTAAGACTCCATGCATAATTATGGTTTCCAGTATACGCAATGGTAGGGGTTAATACTATTGAGGTATTCGAACAAACGGCATAATTAGTTGGATTCAGGAACGATTTGTTGCCAAAGTTTGGAATGAGGTAAATGTACTCTGGATTTAAGTTAGTGACTTTAGACCATGATTTTAAAATGAGATCCCATCTGGTGTCGTTGTTGTAATCCATTACTACCAGTTCATTAATTAGTGAGTCGACCGAAGCAGGCATTGCAATGGAGGTAAAATTAGAATTAAAACCGTTAATTGATGGATCGTAATAGTATATTAGTAAGCGATTGGAGGCTGTTAGATTTGATGTTAAAACAACGAGGTCTTTATTCTTATCTCCTGTTAAATCTGTAAGTGTTAGGTCTTTTATAAAATCGCCATTTACCGGCAAAGCAAAGGTTTGCGTTGGATTAACAGACGATCCGGTTGAATTTTCCAAATAAGAAATAATAGAACTACTTAAAGGAATATTTATCCCAAAGACGATGTCGTTAATATTATCAAACTCATTTACTTTAGCTACGGCGACTGATTTATAATTAACGTATTGAACTGTAATCGGGTAGGTTCCTTGAGGGGCTAGCGTAAATCCAACAAAACTAAGAACACCAGAATTTGTACTGGTATTAATAAATCCATAACCGTTATAAGGTGCATGAGAACGATACATTAATAAAACATCAGGGTTATTATCATTGTTAACATCATTAACAGAGAGATCACAATCTTGAACAACATTAAGTAAATCGGTTCCAGGATAAACCGTATAGGTAGCATCTAAAATGAAATTAATAGACGTTAAGGTGGAGTTATTTCGTAACATCATGACAACTAATTGGCCACTACTACTTTGAGTAAATACAACCACATCTGTTTTTCTGTCTGCATTAAAATCCATTCCTTTAATAAATTTAGCGTAGCCTCCATAGTTGGTTAAAAAGTTGTATCCATTTACAACACTTCCGGTAATAGGTACATTAAAGCCGGTTGTTGCGGTGCTGTTTACAAATACATTTAAGTTATTATTATCTATGAATAAAACATCTGCCAACGAATCGGTATTAATAAACCCGGCAGTAATACTATTTACATTTGTGTTAGTACCGGTTGGCGTGCTTGAAATCGGATAAAAATATTCATTAAATAGAGTTACTGTAGAAGTTAAGCTGTTGTTTGTAAGAAAAATTATTTCTTTTCCATTAGGTGTTTTATTTATTACGGAAGCTAGGTCTGGATAACCATCTTTATTAAAATCCCTTACAATAACGCCTTTATGTGAATTTTTGAGTGAGTTACCATACCTAAGCGATGAATCCAAGCAAAAGAAGTTTGCGGTAAATGGCAATTGGGCTAATCCTAGCCTAGTAGCTACACTAAAACAAATGATAAATATAACATACTTATAATCCATAATTTATTTCAACTCGCTGTATTTTTTTAATTGTTTAGTAATTCTACCCAGCCTTTAATTGGTTTAATACCTTTTCCAAGGTCCAAAACATAAAAATAAGTTCCAGAAATTATCGTTTCACCTTTAGCAGGCCATCCATTATCATTTTTGTAATTTTTAATTGACTTTAAAAGTTTGCCCCAACGGTTATATATTAATAGCTCGTGGTCTGGAAATTCCTCTAAATTATCAATGGTTAAAAAATCATTTATTCCATCTCCATTAGCTGTAATTGTATTATATATTTTTACTCTACATGGACCGTTTTTGTCTTCTATGGTGATGGCGTTTTGTGGGTAAAATTTCTCAAGAAATCCTGTTCCTGAAGGTGTTTTAATGGAAATAATTAACGAGTAGGTACCGGCATTTAAACTATCTACATTATTGCAAGTTGCGTTTGGACAGATAGATGATGGCGACCATAAATAACTAACTGTTTGGGTTGGTGAAACATTTGACACACTTACACTGATATTTCCATCTTTTCGATCAGTACAACTGACAGGATTGTAGGTAACAAAAACTTTGGGACCATCAAAAATTTGTAAAAAGCCTTGTGTAAAAGTGTAAGTTCCAACAAATTCCGTACTTACAAATGGTTCTCCAATATTGTCGGTATAAATAAAGTTAGAATTAATTGTATGCGTTTGTCCGGCAGAATTGATAACCGAATTATCAATTGTTTGACCGCTTAAACGAATAATAACACAACTAAATATTACGACTAAATTTCTCATTATTCAATTACAAAATAGTTAAGTTTAATTTGTTCAGAACCAACTAAGATTAACGGTGTAGCAGATAAATTAACCAATCGGAAAGTAAAATCATTTGATCCGGTTGATAATAATTGTACGCTAAGTTTGCTTATTTCGTTTCCTGTGTGTTGTTGTGTAAGAACAACAATAGGAGTGGTGCCATAAGATTTGTTAAATGGCACAACAAAGTCTGCAACTGCACCGCTTGGCGTAGTTGTAAAGGAGGTATTTGCTATTAAGATGGTGCCTTTTACATCTGTACAGTTAATAGGAGTGATTGAATAACCGCCTGCTGGGAATCCTCCAAAGGAATAGGTGTGGGTAATGATACCAGACAAATTACCAATGGATTTAAGGTGCGCATTTTGCAATTGAACGCCAATTGCAGCTATACTTGAGTTGGAAGCTGCGTTAATTGCCGGCGACATTTGTACAGAACTTCCATTAGCAACCTGAAGCACAGGAGCTGAATTAGTTACACTTAAATTTTCGAATACACCTGCGCTACCTGTACCGGATCCTGTTTTATGTGAATATAAACTTGCCTGATTACCAGTTTGCAATACAGATAATGCAAAGCCGGGCCCTGTAGTGGAGTTTGAGCTAACATTCAACGCTGGAGCACTATTTCCGGAATTTAGATTCTCTACTCTCAAAGCATTGCCTGAAGCCGCTCCATTTTTTTGAGCAAAAATAGAAGGTCCGACATTATCATTTGAACCAAAAACACCGGCGGCATTAGCATCTGTATTCTGAGTAATACCTAATACACCATGTGCATTATTATTCGGAATTCCTCCGGTGTTAATTCCATATACTCCTGATCCTATGCCGATATTTTGTCCGTAAACACCGGAAGCATTAATTGCTGCAGTACTGCTTGCTCTACCATAAACACCGCTTCCTGTGCCTGAATTTCGGCCGAATACACCATAAGTTGTAACGTTTGTGGAGTTTGTCTCTCCATAAACACCGTGTGCATCAGCACTGGCCGACCCGGTTAAATTTACACCGGCAACACCTAAACCAATACCACTATTATTACCTTTAACTGCTGCACCTTGTGCTGAAGAAGAATTTGTTTCACCATAAACGCCATAAGCAAAGGAAGAAGATGTTGCACCATTGTTAATCCCGTTAACAGCTGCGGCAGTATGTGTTGTTTGAACGTCTAATTTAGCTAAGGGCGCAGTAAATCCTCCAATTGCAACGTTATTACTCGTTCCATTGATGAAAATGGTTGGATTTAAAGTGGCTGAACCCGCTGTAAGCCTTAAATTGTTTTGTGCATGAAGTGTAATGTCATCATCCGTTGTGTTTCTATCGCCTAAATACCCCCTTACTAAAGCCAACGGGCCTCCCGAAAAAGTTAAAAATGACTGATTAGCAGGTGAATTTGACCCTCCTCGAATGGACATGTGTCCATAGGTTAAGTCAGATGTCGAACTTAAAGGCCCCTGTAAAGTTAAGTCTTTACCTAATGATGTAAGAGCTGTATTACCGCCAATTACAACGCCACCGGCTCCGCTTATAGTTGAAGTATTGATGCCGATTCTTTGTAAACTGTTGGTAACAATGCTTAACGCACTAAAGTCATTTGTTCCAAACGAATTAGTGCCAAAAACCGTTCCTGTATTGCCATTTAAACTCCAATCATTCCCAATTACACTTGAGAGATTAACACTGTTAGACGAAGGACCTGATGTTAAAGTATTACCGGTTAAACTTAAACTTTGTGTAGGTAATATAAATGAACCTCCTAAATTAGATGTAATAGTATTGGTCGCTATTGAGAATGATTGGGTTGGGACGTTAACCAAAAACGAACTACCTGCGGTTGGTGACACAACTGCATTATTAGTTCCGGTAATAGTTATAGTTGAAGAACCAGAACCGGTTAACGTTGCAGTTGTTGCAAATGTTCCTTGTGTTAAGGTTAAAATGTTAGTTGCATTGGAAAAATTTAAGCTTGGATTAGGAACACCAACATTAAAAGTTGGATAAGTAGAATTAACAGTGGCTACACCGGATGAAGTAATCGTAACCGTTTGGTCTGGCGACAGATTGGAAATAACGCCGATTGATGAAATACTAATAGCTGTGCCCGCCGAATATACAGAACCACCCGGAATACTAGTTGTGTTGCCACCAACACTTAAAACACCTCCGCTAAAGTTAACGGTTGGAGCAGGAGCAGAAGAGGCCGTTTCGGCATGTAAGGCGTATGGCACGCTTGAAAGGTTTTGTGGACTTAAAACACTACCATTGATACTAACAATAAGATTATATGAACCGTTGGAAAGATTGCTTGTGATTGGATTGCCAATACTACCAATAGTAGTATTAAATAAACCAAACGCATTTGTATTAGCTAATTTGTTATCTGTATATGCCGGTGAAACTCCGTTTGTGATTGTAAAACTCAAATTTACCGATTGATTTACTAATGGAGCACCATTAGCATCTCTTGCAATACCTTGATAATTGATGTACTTAGGCGCCTGTGCTTTACCAGATAATACTGTTAAGCTAGTAATAATTAAATAGAGTATTCGTTTCATTTCGTTTCAATAATGTAATAATTGTAAATATGAGTTGTTCCTGGTGTTATAACAGCACCTGCACTATAGTTAATCTGAAATCCAGAAACACTTGAGTTAACCCAAACTGTTTGATTTGCCGCTGTAACATTAGCCGGAGTTAAAACAACTATTGGAGGAATTGTATAGTTTTTGGTAAATTGGATGTTTGCATAAGTGCCGACAGTATAAGGACCAGTTGCAAAATTAATGGATACTCTGCCAGCTACATCTGTGGAAGTAGTTGTTAGAGTGACAGCCCCCCCGGAAGAGGTTACAGGTGTGGTAGTTGATGGTAAGGTTCCTTGGGTAGCTATGTGTCCATTCTCTAATAAAAGTGAAAGCGCAGATGTTGTGTTGGTTGCTGAACTAACTGCATGTACTGCTGCACCGGGTCCTTCCGTTAAGGCAAAAACAGCATCTGCGGTATTTCCGGCTACAATATTTTCAATACGTGCGCCTATTCCACTGCCAGTGCCTGAGCGTTTAACATGCAAGGCAATACCAGCATGAGCACCAAAACTATTAACAAACATTCCGGTTGAACTACCATTACTAGCATCGGCTTGAACACTGACGTTAGTTGAATGGGTTCCTAAAGCAAGTCCATAAACTCCTGCTGTTCCTGTAAATGTGGTTGAAGAACTAATTCCGGAAACACCATTACCACCTCCTAAACTTTCGCCGTAAACGCCCGCAGATATTGGATCTTGATTGGCAGAAGAGGCTCTAATTCCAAAGGCTGGAGAAGCAGTTGTTGTGTAGTTATTTTGAACAAGCAGGGCAGGCTGAGCTGATGCCGTGTTTTCAATTATGTGCAATTTGGCGTTAGGAATAGTTGTATTAATTCCCACATTGCCTGAGTTTTTAACATTTAACAGAGGAGAAGATGCATTATTCCAAACTTGAAACGCATCAGTTGATGCACCAGCTTTACTACGCACAACCAAGCCACCATCAAAATAACCAGCATAACCGGCAGGTGATGCATTAGTGTTAATGCCAAATACACCATAATTAGTTGAATGAGAGCTCGATGCGATTAAACCATTCCCAGAAACACTGCTGAAGCTAGCGGCAGAACCCACTGCGCCCGTATGATTAATAATTAAACCATCAAACACATTAGTTTGATCAATACGTGTTTGTCCATTTACATGAAGTTTAGCTGCTGGCGTAAGAACTCCAATCCCAACATTATCAACTGTTGTTGTTGGTACTATACTTGAACCTGTTTTATTCCAAATATTATTAGGGACTAAAGGAATATATGTATTTAATCCTTCAGAAACCATATAACGATTAGTAGTATTATCATAGTATATTCGGCCATTACCAGTACCTGCAACGGAAGGCATTGAAGACATGCCGCCATGGTGTATAAAGCCATTTAAATATTGATTACCGTTAACTGCAACAGAATAATTGGAGCCACCGATATTTAATGAATTGATTCCTATGCCTAGTCCATTTGTGAGTATTGAAGGAAAGATTGTATTTCCCGAAAGTGAAAAAATTGGTGTTGAAGGTGTCCATTGTCCGGTGTTAAAAACTAAATTTTGACCAGAGGTTGGAGTGATAGTTGAAATTGGTAAACCTCGAATTGCAGTTACCGTGTTATTGTTGGAAGGGCCATTTGCATCACCACTTAAAACAGAACTGCTTGTTGTGGGAATAACAAAAGTGCCGCCATAAGAAGATGTAACGGACCCGCCTCCGATTGGCGTGAAAACTTGAGGTGTTAAGCCAATATTGTATAAAGGGGGAGCAGATGTAACAGTTAAAGGATTTGTGGCGCTAATATTAATGGATTGTGAAGGTGCGGTATTTATAATTGAACCTGATACAATACTTATGCCGGTTCCGGCTTGGTAGTTTGTTCCAGAGCTTATGGCAACAGAGGTAGAACCAATGGTTAAAATGCCCGACGTATATGTTACCAGAGGTTCAGGAGCATTTAGAGCGTATGGAACACTTGCCAGTAATTGTGGAGGCAGGCTACTACCATTAATAGAAACTAATAAGTTGTAATTACCTGCTGAGAAATCAACATTAATTGGATTAGCATTGCTTCCAATGGTTGTGTTGAATAAACCAAATGCATTCGTTGTACTGTTTTTTGAATCAGTAAATGGTGTTGATACACCATTAGTAAGTGTGAAGCTTATGGCAACAATTTGATTTTGGATGGGTATTCCAGAGGCATCCCTTGCTAGGCCTTGATAATTAATGAATTTTGGCGCACCTACTTGAGAAGACAACGAAAACGAAAAACAAACTAGTAATGTTATATAAATTTTTTTCATACTTAAACAATATTTAGAGTTCAGATATTAATTAAACAACGATGAACATATAATATTTAAAGATATAACATTTTTTTTAGTAGATAAAGGGTATTTTTAAATTTACTTAAATTAGTGTAAAAGTATCAAGATTTGAAATAATACGGTTTTAAATATGCAGGTTCAAAATAGTCAATATCCTCAAACTCTCGATTTTTGAGTTTATTAAAAGCCATTAGATAAAAATTGCGAACACTGGCATTAATTTTATCCAAAAATTGAATATTTGGTAAAGAACTCAAATAAGGCTGACATTTTACTGCACCATCACCCAAACAAATTATCGGTTGGTAATTTAAAAAATCTAAATAACTTTCCGTGTCAATTATCTTGGCATGTGAATGTATTATTTCGCAAAAATTATGATCTAATAAGCAAGTATATACTTCCATTCGCCTTGCATCAATCATAGGTAAAAAAAATGCAGCATTTTCATTATTTAAATTATAACACATCGCATGCAGGCTGTTTACGCTTATTAGAGGAATATTTAAAGCAAATGCCATTCCTTTTGCAGCGCTGACACCAATTCTTAATCCGGTGTATGATCCGGGACCTTTATTAACAGCTACAGCAGTTAAATCGACAGTGTTTATTTTTTGATTGGATAATATCGACTGAATAAATATATGTAGTTTCTCTGCGTGAGAATATCCTTCATTCTCCTCAATAATGTCAATTAATTGGCCGTTAATGCTTAAACCAACTGAGCAAACAGTAGAACTAGTATCAATGTGTAAAATAGTTGCCATTAATTACTGTTCTTCCTCCTTGTATAGATCCTCTTTTTTAACAACATTTACTTTTTGTAAATCTTTTAAAGTTTTACTGATTGCTTTGTATGGCCCACAAACTACAATTTGAGAAGGTTTTAGTCCCGATACAATTTCTATGTAGTCATTGTCTTGTATGCCTGTTGTAACTATTGTTTGCTTAATAATTGAGTTCTCAACAATAAAAACAATCTCTTTTAAATCATCCTCACTGCTTTTTAATTTTGTTTCTTGATCATTACTAACTTTAACTTCCGGTCGGTCAAATTCGTTATTTGTTTTTAAACTGTCTTTGTTTCTGGTTGTAACTGCTTGGATGGGAATAGAAAGCACATTAACGGCTCTTCTGGTTTGAATATCCACGCTTGCACTCATTCCGGGTCTAAACGGTACTTGGTTTTTTTCATTTATTAAAAAGGCATAGGATTCGCGGAGTAATCTAATTTTAACTGTAAAATTGGTTACTTGATCTACTGAAATACCATTACTATTTGATGAATTCGCAATTTCTGTAACTATGCCCTTAAATTTTTTGTCCATATAGGCATCCACTTCAATAATAGCGGTATCTTGATTATGCACTTTAATGATATCGTTTTCGTTTACCTCAACACTCACTTCCATTTCATTTAAATTGGCAAGACGAAGAATTTCGGTACCTGTCATGCCACTTACACCAACAACCCTTTCGCCTTTTTTAGATGAAAGTTTACTTACAGTTGCATCAACAGGAGAGTATATATAAGTTTTTTCTAAATTCGTATTTGCCTCTCTTAAGGATGCCTGCGAACTTTCTATAGTATAATTACTGGCATTTACGCCGGCTTCTAATGCGGCTACGTTTGCTTTTGCTCCTTCATATGCAGCCTTACTTGTTTCAAACTCTTGTTGCGAAATGGCATTTTGATTAAATAGTTTTTCACTTCGGTTATAGGCCGCCAGGCTGCTTGCTAAATTGGCTTTCGCTTGTTCTAATTGTGCTTTTGCAGTTTGTAAATTTGCTTTGGTAGTATTAACCGTTGCACTCACTCTATCAATAGCACTCATGTACAAATCAGGCTTAATTCTGCAAAGTAAATCACCTTTTTTAACCTGATCACCTTCTTTCACATACATTTCTGTTATTTCACCGCTCACATCGCTACTGATTTTTAGCTCTGTTTCAGGTTGAATTTTACCCGTAGCAGAAACAACTTCTATTATCGTTCGTTTTGTAACTGTTTCTGTATAGACCTCTGTAGGCTTATTACCTTTTAATTTACTAACTAATATGAAAATAATAATTAAGCTAATGCCTGTTCCAATAATCCAATAAATACGCCTCATAGGGTTTTAAAATTCGTTGTTATAAAGTTTCTCAAATTTACTAATAAATATTTGTTTAGTCTTTGTTTAAGGCGGTAACTTTAAGCATGCCAAATCATTCTAAAATTCCCAACCAACTTATAAACGAAAGCAGCCCTTACTTATTACAACATGCTTATAACCCGGTTAATTGGTTGCCATTTGGCAATTCAGCCTTTGAAAAAGCCAAGTATGAAAACAAACTGGTTTTAGTTAGTGTTGGTTACAGTGCCTGCCATTGGTGTCACGTAATGGAGCATGAGAGTTTCGAAGATCAAGCTGTAGCAGAGCTAATGAACAAGTACTTCATAAATATTAAGGTTGATCGGGAAGAGAGAACTGATGTAGACATGCTTTACATGCAAGCAGTACAAATTATGACAGGGCAGGGGGGATGGCCTTTAAATTGTTTTACCCTGCCAAGTGGCGAACCAATTTATGGAGGTACTTATTTTAATAAGCAACAATGGATTAACGTTCTTAAAAATTTATCTGAATTATTTAACAATGATCCTGCAAAGGTTGAAGAGTATGCTCAAAATTTAACGAATGGACTAAAGCAGGCTGAGTTAATTAACTCACAATCACAGAAGGAGGAGAGCGTTCAATTTCAAGAAATTTTGGAAACAGGTATTGCAAAGTGGCAATTAAGATTTGATAATGAAAATGGAGGCCCAAATCATACCCCAAAGTTTCCACTTCCAAACAATTATATGTACTTATTAAATTATGGTTACGAAAAAGTTGATAAAAACATCATGCAACACTCTGAACTGACGCTTACAAAAATGGCCAATGGTGGAATTTTTGATCATATTAACGGTGGTTTTGCAAGATACAGTGTAGATTTAGTTTGGAAGGTTCCGCATTTTGAAAAAATGTTGTACGATAATGCCCAACTGGCAAGTTTGTATTGTCAGGCATTTGTTAAAACCAATAATGAGCTATATAAAAAAACCGCTATTAAAACGCTTGATTTTATTAAACAGGAATGGTACAGGGACGGTTACTTTTATAGTGCACTGGATGCAGATAGCGATGGCGAGGAGGGTAAGTATTATGTTTGGGAATTGAACGAAATAAAATACCACTTAACCGAAAACGCTGATTTATTTATAGATTACTTTCAGTTAAATGAAGTTGGTTATTGGGAAGATGAAAAGTACATTTTAATGCGTAAAGAAGACTGTTCTAATCTTTTAATTAAATACAATTTGACAATACAGGAACTTGAAAACAAAATTAATACATGCATTGAGAAGTTAAAAAAAGAACAACAAAAACGAATTAAGCCTGGCTTGGATGATAAAACTATTTGTGCATGGAATGCTTTGGCTTGCAGTGCCTTTTGTGATGGGTATTTAACTTTTGGAGACGAGAGTTATAAAACAATAGCATTAGCCAACATGCAATTCATTTTAAATAATTTACTGAACGATAAGGGTTTACTTAAGCGGATTTACAAAAATAGTTCAAGTAAAATTATTGGTTTTTTAGATGATTACGCATTCACAATTGATGCGCTATTAAAATGTTATTTAATTAGTCAAGATGAAAATTATATAATAAAATCAAAAAAGTTAGCAGATTATGTATTAGAAAAATTTTCTAATCCGAACAGTGATTTACTTTATTATTCTCAAGAACATAATTTAATTGTTCAAACAACTGAGGTGAGTGATAATGTGATTCCAGCTGCGAATTCACAAATGGCAGTTAATTTATATGCACTTGGACAATATTTTGATGATGATAATTACATAAAAAAAGCTTTGAAAATGCTGAGTTCCGGACTATCAGGATTTAAGAATTATGCAGCTGGATATACCAATTGGGCAATGTTGGCGCATAAAATTTCTTGTCCTAAATTTGAAGTAGTAATTGTTGGTAACAATGTTAATACAATTTTATTGGAGCTATATAAACATTGTCCAACTTATACGATTTTAGTAGTTAGCCAAAAGGAAGGTGAATTACCTGCGCTTAAGAATAGGTTTGTAAACAATCAAACATTAGTTTATGTTTGTAAAAACAATCATTGTTTTTTGCCGGTAAGTTCCGTTAAAGAGGCTATCGTTTATTTTGAAAATTAAATTTATAGTATCAGTTTTAATTTGTTTTGTTGCCAACGATTTGATATCACAGGTATTGTTGCCCACATACAAAACAGCTTTTGAAAAACAGCACCAGTTTAATAGTGAGGTAATCAAAAAGCGGGGAATAAAAAAAATAACATTTGAAATTGTAGATAAAAAAGATTTTGAGACCGTTGTTGACAAGAATCTAATTGAAACCTATGAATTTGATACCAATGGCAGTTTATTGCGTTACTACTATACAACCATTGTCAAATCAATAGAACGAAATATCCCTTTAGTTACCCAAAAAGGCAGAAAAAAGCAGATTTCATTTAGAACTTACATAGATTACATTTATGACACAATCAGCACAACTTACATTTATAAAAACAATTTATTGGCTTTAAAACGTTACCATGATGGCTTAAACTATTATGAAAGTAGATATTTTCAATACGATGATAAGGCGAATATGATAAAAGAAATGCGGTTTAAAGAAACCAATAATAGCACAGATAAACAACTTTTCATTTTAGGTAATCAGGTTTTATTAAGCACAGATAGTATGCAATTCTTTAATTACAGTCAAAAACAAACTAAATGTGTTTATTTTAATAGTGAAAAACGTCCTTATAAAGAAAATTTCATTTACAAAGACAGTTTAGGTAACATCATCAAAATATATGAGAATTATGTTGCCGCTAGCTGGATTGTTCAAGAGCAAAAATTTAGTTACACGGGAAATAGACTTATATCGGCAGAGTATTTTGGGAATGCTAACACTAATTTTAAAAGAAAAGTTGAGTTTGAATACGATGCATTGAATGAACTATTTACTGAAAAGCAATTTAAAAATGATGTATTAATTAAAGAGATAAGTTATGTTTCAGATAAAAATAACGGCTTGTTAAATTCATTTGTAGAAAGAGATCCAATCAATAAAAGCATGAGAATTGTAAAATTGAAATACGACTTTGGAGGCTTATCAATCAATAAAGATTAATTTGGAATCTCAAATTTATAACCAACACCTCTAATAGATAGAAAGTAAATCGGTTCCTTAGGATTTTTTTCAAACATTTTTCTGAAATTAACAATGTAGTTATCAATTGTTCTTCCTGACGGGTTTTCGTTTTCATGCCACAACTCTTCAATAATTTCATCCCGCGAAAGAACTTTGTTAACTCTATTAGTTAAAATTTTCAACAAACCAATTTCTCGTTTTGTTAATTTAAAAGTTTCACCATTAAATGTGTTTACCTCAAATGAATCAAAATTAATGGTATTACTGCCAAACTTAAAGATTTCTGAATCTGATGGTTGAGTTCGTTTAAGTAAATTTTTAGTCCGTAATAAAACTTCTTCTAGTTCAAAAGGTTTTGTAATGTAATCGTCTGCACCTAATTTGAGTCCTTCGATTTTATCAATTGTTTGATTTCTTGCAGTTATAAATATGATTGGTAAATCTGGTTTTATTTCTTTGAACAATTTACATAATGTATAACCATTAACATCCGGTAGCATGATATCAAGAAACACCAAATTGATTTTGGATTTGTTTTGATGAAAGAGGTCTATTGCTTTGTTACCGGTATTAGCTTGGATTATTTGAAATCCTTCCAATTCAAGGTTTAAAGCTAGCGTAGATGCTAAAGAAATTTCGTCTTCAACAAGTAATATTAACGGCTTAAGAGGCATGTAGGGTTTGTAAAATTAGTTGTTTTTCTCGTCCCTTCAAAAACACATAATTAACATTATGTTAAATAGAAAAGGTTATTTAAAATCGTAAACATTGTTACGCTTTTAAATTAAAGTTTCTCTGCTTTCTTAGTTTCCACTTTGTTATATGCAGGACATTTTTCGTGACTCTTACAACTATTTAATGAAATAGAAATTACTAGAGCTAAAATTGAAAGACTAATTACTTTTTTCATGATGATGTTTATTAATAATCACAAAGATAAAATTATTTGGAATTTACAAATAACCGTTTATAAATTAAATTATTTTAGTTATTAACATTCTTTTTTTTTGTATTTTTAGTCTATTCCAAATTTGCTTAAATATTTATTGGCCCTCTGCTGCATCACTTTTCTGAATGCTCAGGATATACATTTTTCTCAATTTAATGGTAGTTTATTAAATCAATCGCCCGCATTTACAGGCTTTTTTAATGGTGATTACCGTGTAAACGCAATTTACAGGAGCCAATGGCTCAGCGTACCCGTACCTTATTCTACCTTTAGTATGGGTGGCGAAATGCGTATTAAACCTTTCGCTGAAAAACGAGACATGGTTGGTGTTGGTTTTACTTTTAACAACGATAAGGCGGGTGATGCCAATTATGGTACCAATCAATTTTACTTTAGTGCTGCTTACATTGTTCCCCTTAAACAGGATAGTTCTCTCCTACTGTCAACCGGGCTTAATTTTGGCATTTGTCAGGTTGGATTTGATTACACCAAAATGACCTTTGACAATCAGTTTGACGGTGCTAATTACAATAAAAATTTGGCTACCGGCGAACGATTTAACTACACGTATTACACCTTTGCCGACTTCAATGTAGGAGCCGGACTCCAATATATTCTTAATTCAAAACACAAATTCATGTATGGATTAGGACTGCATCACCTCACCAATCCTGTAATTACATACCAAGGTAATCGTTTAAGTAAACTAGATTTTAAGTTCAGCAATTATCTTAGTTACACAACCCCAATTGGTATAAAAACAGATCTGATAGCTGAAGCGCTTATTAATACGCAGGGAAAATATTACGAGGTTTTACCCCATGCTTCTTTAAAATATTATTTTAATAAAGATTTAAATCAAGCGGTATTAGGTGGTTTAAGTTTAAGAGCCAGAGATGCTTTTATACTAAGAGCAGGTTATCACTTTAAAACCATGCAAAGTGGTATTGCTTATGATATAAACACAAGTAAATTCATTGCTGCAACTAATCGACGAGGTGCATTTGAAATTTATATTAATTACATAATTAAAACAAAACGAGGCTACACAGCAAAAAAGCGTGCTTGCCCAGTTTTTATGTAGCTTAACTATTTGAAGAAATTAACGCCATATTTAGTTTGTATTTTGTTCAATTTCGTTTCTGCGCAAAGCGATCGAAAATTAAGAATTTATGGTGATTTGGCCTTTGCCGAAAAAGATTGGTTTGGAGCTGCCCAATATTATAGTCGTGTTTATAGTCATGATAGCAGCGATATAAGATTACAATACCAATTCGCAGAGGCAAGTCGATTAAATTTCGATAATGATTTAGCTATTCGCTTATATACCAAAGTTTTAACCAATGATGAAAAAAACAAGTACCCGCTGTGCTATTATTGGTTAGGGCAACTTTACAAACAGAAGGGAAACTATAAGGATGCAAAAAAGCAGTTTACTAAATTCAGTAAAACCAAAAAAAAGAAATATAATTTCAATTTAGATTATTACCTGAAAAAATGCAACATCGAAATCGAGGCATGCAACTGGGCTCCGCAAGCTATAAAATTGCCTGTAATTCCAAAGCCTGAGCACCTTGATACCAATATCAATAGTAAAGTTAGTGAATATGCTGCTTTTGAAATGGACAGCACACTCTATTTTTCTTCGTTAAGAATAAAAAATAAAAGAGATCCTAATGAAGTTGCATTCAATAAAATATATCAAAGTGACATTAAAAACACCAAATGGCAAAAGCCAACACTACTTGATACATCAATTAATTCAACCTATTTGCATAATGCTAATACTTGTTTTACAGAGGATTATCAGCGAATGATTGTTTCACGCTGTAAAGCCAAAAATGCAAGTGAGTTCACCTGCGAGATTTATTATTCTGATCAATTAAATGGCAAATGGAAAGAGCTTGCGTCATTACCTCCTCCTATTAACCTCAAAGGCTATAATACCACCCAGCCCAGTTTTGGTAAAATAAACAATAAAACTGTTTTGTTTTTTGCAAGTAACCGCCCAGGCGGACAAGGCAATTTGGATATTTGGTATAGTTACGTAAATTCAGATGGCACTTTTTCGGAACCGGTTAATGCTGGAAAAAACGTAAATACACCAGATGATGAGATTACACCTTGGTTCATTACCGAACGAAATCAACTTTTTTTTAGTAGTACTTATCATAAGGGACTTGGCGGATTTGATATCTTTAAGTCTATTTATAAAGACAGCTTATTTCTGGAACCTGAAAATGCCGGTTACCCCATTAACAGCAGTTATAATGATATTTACTACTCTGTTAATAAAGCAAAAAACAAAGCTTATTTAAGTAGTAACCGTGTTGGGTCTTTTTTTGAACATAAATTAAACTGTTGTAATGATATTTACCGATTTGATATAGAACCATTGACTTTGCCTCCGAAAGCTGTTGATACATTGCAGGAAAATAAACAACAATTAAAACTATTGGTTCCACTCACATTGTATTTTCATAACGATGAACCTGACCCAAAAACAAAAAACATTGAAACTAAAAGAAATTATGAATCAACTTATATTGATTATAAAAAATTGGTGCCTGATTATGAAAAATATTATCCGGCAGGTTTAACAGAGCCATTAAAAGAAAAAGCTCTTGAAAGTTTAACAGATTTTTTTACCGATAGTGTTGATGCCGGAATGAATGATTTAATAAAGTTTAGCAAACTACTTGAGCAAGTATTATTAAAGAATGAAATAGTTAAAATAACCATGAAAGGTTACTGCAGCCCCCTAGCCAGTACTGACTATAATGTTAATCTTGCTAAAAGACGTATTAGCAGTTTAAGAAATTACTTTACCGAATATAAGCAGGGTTGGTTTAAGAAATATATTAACAATACTACTCCGGGCGAAGGTAAAATTATTTTTGAAGATGTTGATATCGGAGAATTAGAAGCCAGTTTAGTAAGTGATGATTTAAAGGATAAACGAAACAGCGTTTACAGTCCATTTGCTGCCATGGAGCGTAAAATTCAGATTATAGCAGTTAGCTTTGGTGCCAACTAATTCTTTCCTTGATAATAGTTCAAATAATTTTTTCGCCATTGTAAACTAGCTAAAGCGTTTTGTTTTTCAAGCAATTGGTAATTATCAAAGTTAATAGGAAGCGAAGAAATGGCTGATACATTTTTGCTTGGTTTTGCTATCCATACTAAATTACTATGGGCTTGTAACTTATCTGTACTTTTTAAATTAACTTCAAAACCGGCGGCACTTAAAGTGTTAAGTAACGTAAGCGTTCCAAGTCCTTCTTTACCAGAATAATAACCATGCCAATTGATAAACAGTTTACCATTTGCAGTTAATTGTTTTTTAACTAATTCAAAACTTTCTAAGGTTACAGTATGTGCAGGACATTCTTCAGATTTAAATAAATCAAAAATAATATATTGATATACTTCTTTGTTATTATTGATAAAGTTTCGAGCGTCATCTTCTATCACTTTAACGTTTGGGTTTAAATTAAAATAGTTTCTGCTGCAGTTAATAATTCGTTCGTCAAACTCTACACCTGTTACATCAAAACCATTTTCAACAAGCATATTACATAATACGCCACCTCCTAAACCTAAAATAAGCACATTTCCCCTCGTGCTGTCTTTCAGTATTTCTGACTCAATGATTTTTAGATATTTACTGCTACTAACCTTGTTGGTTAAATTATACTCTGTTTGAATAATGTTATTGATAGACAAAATACGGCTAACAGAATTACCGGTTCGTTCTTCCGTTACCTCAATGGTACCATTTAAACTTTCTTTTCTGAATAAACTACTTTTTGATTTTGGATTGATTTGAAAGGACATGTAATTTGTAAACACAAAAACAATTAGTAACCAGACATTTATTTTTTTGAAAGTGATGATACAGGTAAGCACCAGAATGATTCCAAAAGCAAGAATGGTGGTGTTAAAACCAAATGCAGGAATAATATAAAAACCGGAGATTAAGGTGGAAAGAATACCCCCAACCGTACTGATGCCATAAACCATACCGCTGAATTTACCGGCATCGGTATCACTAGCCAACTGTTTAATAAATAATGGCGAGGTGCAGCCAAGTGCTACAATTGGTATAAATAACAAAATACCGGAACTTAATAGTACTGCCAGGTTAAAATTGAAATACGAAATACGTGGTACAATGTAATAGGCCAAAAAAGGAATGAGTGAAATGAAAATACCAGCGCTAAATAATACATTCAATAAAATCTTTGAAGTGTCTTTTTTTTGACTGAAAAAAGCGCCAAGAAAATAACCTGCTGCCAAGCCGGCTAAGGTTATTGCCATTACACTGCTCCAAACATATAAACTTGTTCCGTAAATTGGGGACAGTAATCTTGCACCGCAAAGTTCAACAGTCATAACCGTGGCACCTTCTATAAAGATGATGGGTAAATATTTAAAGATGCCTTTAATGGATTTGCTATTCTTCGTTTAGGATTGAAATAATTTTTTGAAGCGCTTCAACTAGTAAGTTTTCATTAATGTTAAGTGGCGGACAAATTCTTAATGCTCTGTCATTAAACAAAAACCAATCGGTAATGATGCCGCTCTCTAAACATTTTCTAATAATCGTAAAATTGACTGCTTGGTTATCAAACTCAACAGCTGCCATAGCGCCTTTAACACTTAAGGTCTTAATTTTTGAATGTTGCAAATGTTGAGTTAGAATGGTCTCTATCTTTTTAGCCGACTCCCATAAGCGCTCTGTCAGGATTACTTCCAGATTGGCTTGCGCAGCTGCCAGGCAAACCGCATTGCCTCCAAAAGTATTAATGTGACCTAAAACCGGATCATGACTTAATGAATTCATAATTTTTTTATCGGCGATAAATGCACCTATTGGCAAACCTCCACCCATACCTTTTGCAATACATAACACATCAGGTGTAATTCCGTATTGTTCAAAAGCAAACAATGTACCTGTTCTGCCAAATCCGGTTTGTATTTCATCAACAATTAATAAAGCCCCGTGATGTTTGCAAATTTTTGCAACTTCATTAATAAACACCTCATTAGCAGGCTTTACCCCACTCTCAGCTTGAATTAATTCGAGCACAACAGCTGCAGTATTTGGTCCAATTTGGCTTAATTCTTCAATGGAATTATAAGTTAATTGTTTGGTATTTGGTAATAAAGGACGAAAGGCGTTTTTAAAATACTCATCTCCCATTAAACTTAAAGCCCCATGTGTAGAACCGTGATAAGAGTTTTTAAACGAAACAAAATCCGTTTTACCGGTAACACGTTTAGCTAGTTTCATGGCTCCTTCAATACTCTCACTGCCTCCGGTTGCAAAATAGATGCAATTTAAGGTTGGTGGTAAATGAGGTAATAACGTGGTTGCGTAGTTTACCTGCGGACTTTGATTAAACTCACCATAAACCATTAAGTGCATGAATTTTTGAGATTGTAGGTTGATGGCATCAACTACCTTTGGATGACAATGACCAATATTACTTACTGAAATACCACTGATTAAGTCTATGTATTTTTTGCCGTTTACATCTGTTAAAACAACGCCTTTTGCATTAGCTATATTCATGTCAACGCCCATTAATGGGAGTTCGCTGGTTTGAGCCACATGTCTTAAAAACAATTCGCGCTGGTTCATACTAATTTAATTAAATGAATGAATAATTCTCTATTAGAACGTGGAGGAATTGAGTTGTAACAAGGCTCTAGTTTGTGGATTTTGAGCTTTGTCTCCTGAATGCATGTCAGATACTCCTGTTTGTGACCTCCAAATGGTGGTTGAGCATCTTCATTAGCAAAATTGGTATTAAAGAGTAAACCAACCAACGAACCATTTGGCGCCAATAATTCCTCAATTTTTTTAAAATAGGTTGGGCGAAGTGTTCTATCAATGGCACAAAAAAAAGTTTGCTCTACTATTAAATCGAAAGATAAATTCATTAATTCGAAAAAATTTACCTGAAGTAATTGGTTTGCTGGAAACTCATAACATCTTGATTTTAAGTTTTTTAAAGGCTCAGAAGCGTAATCACAAACATAAATGTTTTTGAACCCATTCTTTATAAGCCATTCGGCCTCATAAGCATTACCTGCACCCGGAATTAATATTCGGAGGTTTTTATTGGTTAAACTTTCAAAGTAAGTTTTAAGCGGTGTACTAATCTCACCAATATCCCAACCAAAATCGTTTGTTAAGTAGCGATTATTCCAATATTGATCCGATAATTGCAACATTTCAATTAATCTTCTGAAACCTTAAATTTAATGCTGTCTACACTTTGACGGCTTCGTTTAAGAATCACAATTTCATAACCGTCTTTATAACGCTTGTCATTAACCGCAGGAATACGACCGAAGATAAAATTAATATACCCACTTACTGTTTCGTAATGCGGGTTAATAGGAAGTGCTATAGGTAAACTTTCGTTTACATCGGTAATGGTTGTTTGCGCATTCACAATAAATTCAGTGTCGCTTTTCTTCTCAACGTTTGGTTTTTCTTCATCATGTTCATCTTGTATTTCACCAACTAATTCTTCAATTATATCTTCCATTGTAATAATACCTGCAGTTGCTCCAAACTCATTAGTAACAATGGCCATTTGAGCATGGTTTTTTTGAAATTCTCGCAATAAGTCATTAATTTTCATGCTCTCCGGCACAAAATTAGCAGGTCGCATAATTTCTTTTAGTGATTTAAATTTATTTTCGATAAGGGCTTTTAATAAATCCTTTGAGTGAACAATACCTATAACATGGTCGATATCACCTAAATAAATCGGGATTCTGCTGAAACCTTCTTCAATTACCATTTTGGTAATTTCATTTTTACCTAACTCAACATCAAGTGCCACTACCCTATTTTGCGGAACCATAATTTGTTTAACTATGCGGTCGTCAAAATCAAATACATTTTGAATCAATTCATTTTCGCTAGGCTTAATGGCACCACCTTCTTCACTTTCCGTTAAAATTAACCTTAACTCCTCTTCAGTATGAACTTCCTCCTCGCCTACTTTTTTGATGCCAACTAATCTTAAAACTAAATTGGATGATTTATTTAAAAACCAAATAAAAGGACTAAAAACAAAGTAAAATACCCGCATTGGCCAGGCTATGGCCAAAGTTGTTTGCATGCTATATTTAATACCGATCATTTTTGGAATTTGTTCTCCAAGCGTTACATGTAATATGGTTAATAGCGTTAAAGCAATTGGCAAAGAAATGCTATGTATTGCCACACCATTCGGTACCCAGCCGAATTTAGTAAAAGCTCTTTCTGCAAAATGAGATATAACTTCCTCACCAACAGCACCTAAGGCTAATGAAGCTAAAGTTATTCCTAACTGTGTGGCTGATAGATAAGCATCTAATTTCTCAAGAAGCGTTTTGGCTAATTTGGCACGACTACTTCCTTTTTGAACTTTAATATCTAGTTGTGAAGCTCTAACTTTTACCAAAGCGAATTCCGCAGCAACAAAAAAACCATTCAAAAAAATAAGAACCAGCGTAATAAAGAGGTCAAACGTCATAATAATCGAGTATCAAATATACAAATTTATTAAGACTTATGATTTAAAGAATTTAAATATAATTTAACCCATTTTATTCATTTGGAAAATCAAATGAATAAACGATGTAAGAAAATCAACCCTTTGTTCAGAAATACCTGAAATACAGATGTGAAATAAGTAATGGTCTAATTTCGTTTCACTTCATTGCACCAAACTTCTTTCTAATCGGTATAAACCACTGTAGCAAAAATAATTATTGGCATAATTATTTTTTCA
>B570J29032_109959690_pt1 | contig 85637 bp, 80 predicted proteins | sample LakMenEpi16Nov12_FD_29032 | JGI IMG/M metagenome (IMG submission 29032) | reverse complement strand
TTAGATAAAATTCTAATTAACGATGCCATATCCGTTAAATCCGCATACTCTAAATTTATTAAATTACCATCTCTTAAAGATTCAATTCTCGATGATTGTGTTTCAGATACTGAGTTTCTTTTCACAGTTCCCCAAACCTCATATCCCTTTTCTAAAAGAAATTCTGCCAAATATGAACCATCTTGCCCATTAATTCCAGTTATAAGTGCTTTTTTCATTTTTTATATTTTTTATTTTTTATTAAAATATTCGTTCCAATAATTATATGTTTTATAATCATCAGGTGTTCCCCAACAAATATAATCCTCAACCTCAAAAACTTTTACTGTTAATCCCATATCTATATTTTGATTTAAAACATCATCAACATAAAATTCGTTATTAGTTCTAATATTTTTTTCTTTATTATTTTTTAAACCATTTAAAAAATATTTTGCCTTCCTAAAAAACATTGTGCCTACTATTGCGTGAGTTGTTAATGGATCATCATAAATGAAATTTTTACACGAAACATGCCTAATGTTATCATCGTCATCAACATCCAACCAAGCATAACTATTCGGATTAAGTTTACTTGTTTGATTGTTTCTAAATGACCAAACTAAAACATCAATACTTTCATCGAATAACATTTCTTGACATTTTTCTACATTATAATATATACCATTATCACATGCAGATATTAAAATAGGGTTTTCAGGGTTAATAGTACCCATACCTAATTCACAAGTACAGGCTTGTCCTTCGGTAACATAGTCTAATTCAACTACTGAATGATTCGAATAGTATTTTTTTATAATTGAGTTTATGTCAAAGTTATCTGTATGTTCTTTCCTAACAATAAAAATATTATTTTCACAAGTAGGTAAATCTTCTACCGCTTTTATTACCATAGGTTTATCTTCTACATCTATAAATGGTTTTGGGGTTAGGTAACCTTCTTTATAGAATCTATTTCCATTACCCGCCATAGGTAAAATTAATGTAGTATTATTAGGTGTTTTTATCTTTTTCATTTTTTCTTTTTTGAAAAAATTTGACCAAGATTTATAAATTTCTAAATCATAAGGTGTACCCCATTGTAACATTTTTTGAATCTCAAAAATACTTACTTTTAAACCATCTTTAATTAATAAATTATATACTAAACTTACATAATATTCACCATTAATATTTATATCTAAATCGATTAAAATTTTAAAATATTTTTTTAATAACTTACCACTTTTAAAATAATATGTACCATTAGATGCATATTCATTCATTTTGTTTTTAGTAAAAGATTCTTTTTCTTTTATTTGTTCTAAAAACATATTTTTTTCTTTACAAAATGCATAATTATCACCACCCAACATATGGGGGTGAAATCCCTTATAACATGCCATTGCACCATCAGAATTTTTTATTCTTACATCATCTAAAAATTGATTATAATCCCAAACAGTACCATAATCACAATAACTAACAATTACGTCTCTATTATCATCTATTGAATCGAATATTTGATAAACCGCATCCACAGGACCTTTTCTATTTTCATTTGGTACGGTGAAAATTTTACAGTTCGGAGAAATATTTTTTAGTGTCTGTAATATATTAGTCTCATCAATATGTTTTTGATTACAAATAAATATAACATCATCTGGCCTATTAAACAAATTAACTACATGTTCAATTATTGGTAAGTTATCTACTATTATTAAAGGTTTTGGATTCACATAACCTGCATCTATAAATCTTTTACCCATTCCTGACATAGGAATAATTATTTGTGGTTTTTTCATGGGTGTAATCCTTTAGTTTTTAAATTATACTCACAGTAAGTAATATAATCGGTACAAACACCGTATGGTATTTTATTTTTAAATTTGTTTATATCATCTATATTTAATAATGGTATTATTGTTCTTTCACAAATATTTAAATTTAGATTGTGAACCCATATTAAATTATTACTGGTTAAAACGTAAGGATCAGAATTGTGACAAAAATATATAAAATTATTTTTATTTTCACTTAATTGTATTGCAGAATCTAAATCTTTACAATGTAACCATAGTTTAGATTTTCTTTTTTCTAACCATAATTCACTAACCACATAATCTGGATTATCGTGACCTAAATAAAATTTATTATCAATGAATCTTATATCCACCTCGACATCATAACCACTAGATAGGGCAATATCAATATATGACGGTGAATTTTCTTTATTAGGTAATGGTTCTTTTATGTTTCCTCTATGTGAAATTAATTTCATATCTCTTCAATTCTTAAAGTTTTATCATCTATAAATAAATCGTAATACGGTTTGTCAACAAATAATTCATGATATTTTACCCCCCACTCATCTAATTGTTTTTTTGTTAAATCATACCAATTTATTTTAGTTCTACTACCTCTAGCCGTCCAATAAACAATAGTATTACCTTCATCGTAAAGTTTGTTTATTTTATCTATATTTTCTTTTATAGGTTGAGCATTAAAATAATTTCTAGGGTGAGGTGTTTCACATATGGTTTCATCAATGTCTACATATATAACTTTCATATTAAAGATTTTCTATATTTTTCGTTTTCATCATTTATTAATTTATTAATATCTAAGTCAGACAAATAAGTCATATTCATTTTATCTACTCCTGATAAAAAAATTTCTGCAGATTTTTCACAAATTTCTGTTGCAACTACACATTCTTCTATTGTCTTTCCACAAGTTATAATACCATGATTTTTTAATAGTATAAGTTTAGGAAAAAATTTTTCACTTTCAATAAATTTATTAACTATATCTTCTATATGTTTAAATAATTCTTCTCCAGGATTTGCATATGGTATGACACACGATTTTTTATCATTAAATATTACTTGATCAGGAAACAACCTGTAAACAGAAAAATCATAAATATTGTCTGAACAAAGTATCTTTAGTGTATTTGTTGGGTGAGTATGACACACATAATTTATTTCCACATGTTTAAGTAAAAATCTATGAAAATTTAATTCCATACTACCTTTTTTACCTAAATTATCTTTTTGGTTACCCAAAAAATCATAACAAACTATATCGTCATCAGTTAAATTGTTTAAAAATGAACCACTACTTTTTATGAAAAATAAGTCTCCTTCTTTTTTTGATATATTCCCCTCTGCACCAACGACAAATTTTTCAATCTTTTTACCTAATAATTTAAGGTCTTTATGTTTATCCATATTAAATGATTTACAACAAAATTAAGTATTTTTTTTAAAAAATAAATAGTATTTTGTCTTTATATTTTGTCATAATTCAGTATTTTTGTTAAATGAAAATATATAAATTAGATGAGATAAAAGAATTTACTAACATTCTAAAAAAAGATAAAAACGGTAGGGTTATTAATCTGTACAATTTGAGTGAGTGTCAATTTAATACTGATAAAACATTCTATCCTGATGTGTCTATTTATTCTTATAAAAATAAAAAACACTTTAACCCAATAAACGAAATAGTATTATCACTAGAGAAACAAAGTATAAAAAAAAATACAAATTTAACCGTAAAAAAATATAAATATAATGAAGTAAATCCAGTATTTTATTTCATATATAATACAGAAAATTATTTCCATTTTATTTACGATACTTTACCTTATTTAATTACATTTAAAAAATTAAAAGATACTACACCTGATATTAAATTATTAGTGAATTACCCTAATCAACAAACAAAACATATATATAAATTCGTTTTAGAATTTTTAAGTTTAGTTGGTATTAATTTAGAAGATTTAATATTTGTAAATGATGAAACAGTTTATGAAAATATATTTATTTCTTCTTCTTACACTCACAATGAAAATTCTAATCTACCTCCAAGAGAAGAAGTATATGGTTTTTTTAGATATATAGTTAATTCTAATTTAAGTCATTTTAAAAATGATACCCCTAAAAAGATTTATATTTCGAGAAGAAGTTGGGTACATAACGATTATTCTAACATAGGGACTAATTATACTGCAAAAAGAAAAATGTGTAATGAGGATGAATTAGTAAATTTATTAGAAAAAATGGGGTATGTAGAAATTTTTACTGAAAATTTAAACACTATAGAAAAATTAAATTTATTTTTTAACGCAGAAAGTGTTATTGGGGCGATCGGTGGTGGATTGTGTAATGTTTTATTTTCTAAAGAAGACACTAAGTTGTTAACAATAGTATCCCCAACATTTTTAGATGTCAATTATAGATTTAAATATTCCTTAGATGGGGTATCAAACAATTACTTTTACAATACTACCCATACTGAGGATAGTGAATTTAAAAGTAATATGAGAGTTGAGTGTGAAGAATTATCTATTGTTGGTGAGGTGTCTAAAATCGATGGGGATATGTTATCAATAATTTATTCTGATAATTTAGTGGCTGGTTGGAACAACCAAATAAATTTTAAAAAAACTACAGTTAATTCTAAAAGTTGTAAGAAATTAGATGAAGGATTAAATTCACCATTTTTAATAGATTTAGAAAAAATTAAAAGTTTAATTTTTTAAGGCGCATTATAATAAATATAATATAATCATAAAAATTGTTTAATTTAGGGATATCTAAATTTATGTCAACATACTTTTTAAAATCTAACGTATAAAAATTATTTTCGACACTAACTTCTATTGAAACTTTCAGATTTTTTAAATCCTCTACTATTGACTTTATATCAAAATTAGATTTTAATAATAACCTTAAAGAAATATTTTTATCCTCAAAATTATTTCCATTTAAATTTTCGTAATAAAAATTTATAATTAAGTCTGATTTTTCTCTCTGGGGATAAATATATTCATAATAATCTTTTCTTCTACTTTCTATTTGTTTTAAAGATTTTTCTAAAGTATAACCCCTTTCTTTTGTGTCCCTTTTAATCTTCCAATAGTTCTTTAACTTTTCTTCAGTGTCTATATAAATTTTTAAATCATAAATATTTTCATCATTAGTATATAAACTATGTAAACCACACACAATAATATTATCTGTCGGTTCTACAGTTTGTTTGTCTGTAAATTTACCAGTGGAATGATCATAATCTACATGATAAATTTCTTTACCAATCTTTAAATCAAATATATCTGAGTTCATTTTAGTAATTAAGTTAGCCTCAGGATTTAAATGAGTATATTTTTCCCAATTTGAGTCACCTCTTTCCCATTTATGGTATCTGTCACATTCTAATAAAAATGAATTAGAAAAATATTTTTTAAGGGTGTTTGCCAATGTAGTTTTACCAGATCCTGAATCTCCCGCAATTGAGAATACGTTACATTTAGATAGAATTACATTATAATCTAAATCTATTAATTCATATTTTATATTATTATCATTTAAATAATGATAAATTAGTGTTTCAGGTACATTACCATATTTTTCAATTAAGTTGTCTAAATGATTGTAAATACCAAAATAGGTATCCATAATTTTTGATGATCCGTAAGCAAAAATATCACATAAAAATTTATCATCTTTCTTATTTAGTTTACTTATATCGATTTTACTGTCTTTTGGTATATAAATTACATCTTCATCTATTTTTTTAAAAATATCATCTGATAAAATATTTAAATCTGGTCTATATTTAATTACAACATCGTATTTCTGATTTGTTTCATTTAAACTTTTTAGTGTATTTAATTTATAAAATTTTAACCAAGAGTTTTTTACATCGTTAGTCTTTTTATCTGAATTAATTTCATAATTTGGTTCGTGTAGAATAACAGGATTTAATTTATTTATTAAAGAATTAATTAAATCCTCCGTATAATTTAAATATTTGTCATCACTTTCTTCATTTTTTGTTATATGGATATACACGTCAACATTATCAAACCTATTAATGATATTTGATTTGATATTTTCTATGTTTAACTCAAAACTTCTTAAATAACCTGAAATGATTAATGCAACATTCATTAATTATATATTTTTTATTTTGTTATATAATATTTCTATTAATTCTAAACTTATGTTTAGATGATGATTTTCCCCTTCTATTCTAAACTTATCTTTTATAATATCATTTTCAGTAATATCATCCCATATATTAATAAATTTAAAATTATTGATCTCACACATTTTTTCTAATTTAGAATTAAAATATTTATGATTTCGATTACGTATTTCGTTTGAATCATTATATATGTGTTGGTAATCTATAAAATTTATGGATTCATCTAATTCTCCAGTTTCATTAAAGTTATTAGTTACGTGTGAAATATTATCTTTGAAATTAACATTAAAATTATATTCAATGTTATTCACAGTACAAGGATTAATCCCACTAACAATAAAATCATTTTCATAACCCAATAAAAACTCCTCATATTTTTTAATTAAATCGTCAAAAAAATAATCTAAAGAAATTTTTTCATTCTGTAATACTGATTTATAATAATAACCAAATTCAACATCACATTGTCCTATCACAAATAAAGTTTTTTGTCTTTCATTAAAATCAAAATTTTTTATTCTTTCCAATAAACCTAATGTTGATTTTTTTTTTAATAACCCCTTTATACTTGCACCAGGGGCATTTAACAAAATAATATTATTTATGTCTTTATATGATTTTAAATTGTCAAAACCATATTGAGATGTGTGCGAATCTCCAATAACAACTAATTCATCTATATTCATATTATATTATTATTTTTTAAAAATTCAATAAAATCTGATACATTAATTTCCATATTATCATCAGAATCTATTTTATTTGTAGTATACTTAAAATAAGGTAGATTAAAATGGTTACATATAGATAAATATTGATTACTTATTTGTGTTGGGTTATTTACATTCAGTTCAACTACATTTGTTTTTTCTGAAAAAATACTAAATAATAAACCCCCACTATTAGGTGAAATTATAGTTTCAGAATTTCTAAATAATTTAATTTTTTCTTCCACATTTAAATCTTCTAAAAATACTACCTCAACACCAAAAGATTTAAGGGTTTCACATAATTCATTTTCATTTATTATTTGTCTTTTTTTAACATTATTAAAAAATTCATTACCACTTAATAAATGTGATTTACTTCTACATAAATAATATTTTTTATGGTATTTACTTTCATCTTCACTTTTAGGTATTTTAAAAATAGATTTAATATAATCATACCCTTCACCTGAAATGTGATATAACCCATTATCTATGATAGGTTCACCATAATTATTAATAATTATATCTTCACTGTTAATATTTTCTACAATTTTAAATTCATCTTTCAATAAATCAAATGCCTCTTTTTGGAAATCTAACATAAAAATATCGTCTTTATATGATGGATTTAAACTAAAATATAAATTATATGGTTTTTTTAAGTTCCCATTATATAATTCTTTATTTTGTTCTAATTTACCACCGCCACCGACACCGTTTATACCCCCATTTTGTATGTGTCTTAAACCAGAAATCATGTAAATAAACCAATGGTAAATAAAAATAGACCCTCTATTTTCTATATGGAATACAACTCTACTCATATTTAAATTTCATTTTTACTAATAAATCTATTTTCTTCTGAAGTTTGTAGATTTAATTTATACTTATCTATTATTCTTAATAAATCATCTTTTAAATCATAATAATAATCTAAATTAAGTAATTTACCTTTTACTGTTATATGTAAAAAATTTAAGTCTGAAGAAAAAACAAACCCTCTATGATAAACTAAATTTATTTTTTCAGATTTTTGTAACCCATAAAATTTAAAATTATCGTTAACAAATTTTTGAACATTATCATTAGTTTCAAAAGAAGGATAGGTTTCATCAGGAAATGATTCACATAATCTTAACAAAGAAGTTTTTTTATATAAAGAAGGTGCATAATCATATGGTGTAAAAAAATGATTGTCAGTTATGTTATTTATACTCGTTAAAATAAAACTATCTTTTTCTAAAATTTCTTTACTTTTATTGAATACACCAAAACTTATCCTATCTAAATTATTTTCTTTCATAATACTTAAATAGTTAGAAACGGCTTTCTCATCAATATTAATAATCACATCAACATCACTAAATAACATAATATACTCATCATCAATATTTTTTAATATTTCTATTAATCTTCTAACATAATTTAAAGTACCATCATATATAAAAGTATCGTGTTTAAATATATACCCATTTAAATTATCAGTACATAACAAAATATTTTTACTTTCATAATCATTAATTATATCCCACAAATGTGAATAATTACTATTCGAAATTATTATTTTTTTCATAATTTATACATATTTTAACCATTCATTACCTGTTTGAAATTGTGATATATCTTTACCATCATTATCTGTGGTAAATCCAATATCTTTAATATACTCACTAACACAACAAGAACACTTAGGAGTATTATTAGTCCCCCCCAAATCTGTGTGACAACACCAACAATTATTATGTCCGTCCATTCTAACATGTGTTAAAAACCCCTCACTTATACCAATTCTTAACCCTAAATCGCCCCATATTTTATCCATATTAGGTTCAATGTGTGGATCACCATTAGAGTATTTTAAAATTATTTCATTAAAAAATTTTTTTGAAGTAATAAAACAATTATTACTATAACCACAAAATTTAGAATCTATAATATACATTTTAGGGTTATCATTATATTTTTTAATGTAATTTGAAAATTTTATTTCAGGATTTTCAGTATAATAACACGCATAATCTATTTTACTTATATCAGACATTTCATTATTATATTTATGTTTAGTAGTTATAGGGTGACCAGGTATTTTTAAACTTCTTATACGAATCAAATCAATTTTATCTTCATTAATAAGTTTCTCTGAATAATTAATAATTTTTATAACTTCTTCCTCACTTGTATGTATTCTAAAATCATTTTCAGTCCATAAAACACACTCATATTTAGATTCTTTAAAAACCCTTTTCATACCACCTAACATCATACTATTATAGTCTTCTAAATAGTATTTTACACCATAAAAATCACAAACATTAATTTCCTCACCAACATTATCAGATGGTTGTAGTACACAAAAAACATCGTCAGAAATATTTAATAACCCATAATGTTTATAAGATAATAATGTATTTTTAAGAGTAATAGGTGAATTATGTGATAGTATACCTACAGATACCATTATTTTAGTTTTATATATACGTTATTTTACTTTGCTCAATACCTTCTGGTACTACCCTATATATATCACCAAACCTATTTAATTTATTATAGTTAAACCATCTTTTTGGTCCAATAATTAATTTTTGATTTTCATTCAAATAAGATGTCCACCAAGAAAAAGATGAGTTAGACATTATCATATATTTACATTTACTTAAAATATAAAAATCAGTAAATTCATCATTACTAATATATTCTTCATTAGGATATATGGACTTACAATATTCAATATCATCTGTAACAAATAGAAACTTTATATCTTTTTTGTTTTCTAAAATATTATTTTTAGCGTAATCATAATATTCTTTAGGTAAAACCCAATCTATTTCTTTATAGTCACCACCTCTTAAATGAATGTAGCAATAGTCATCAACATCGTACTTCTTTAATATATCTTCTGATTTTTCATCATATTCTAATTTAAAGTCATTTTTAATAATTCCTTCTATATCTTTAAAATAAAAATCAGATTGGAAAAATCCACTAATTAGTGTATTATCAGAAATATTAAATATTTCGTGATGTATATCTTCTGATTTTTGATAAAACACATTAGTTACTACCTTATTATCTACACCCAAATCACATTTTAAATTAAGTTGACTAACCCCCAAAAAATCTCTAGGTATGTGATAATCATACCCATTTTTTAATGCTATTGATTTACAAACTGCATATTGAAATAGTTGATTACCTAATCTACCACCTCTTTCATTCATTTGTATACTAATCATTTTTAAAAATTGTATCGTTAAAATTATTTAAATTATCTATATATCTATTATATGTATTAGCAACACTACCTTTCCAAGGGGCTGACCAATGACAATAATGTGAGACTATTGTGTTAGAATCCTGATCACCAAAGTATGAAACATATTTATTAGGTATTTGTACCCATCTATCTAAAAATAATAAATTTAAAATTGGTTGATCAGTACCTTCAGTTAACCCAACATGATAATTTATTTTCTTAAATCTTTCTCGTAATTTTTCTAATTCATCAACAGTAGATTCATCAATTAATTTTGTATTGAAATACATAAATGCCGAATTAAAACAATATTTTTGAACATCAAAGTTTTCATCTAGATCCCCCAACGATTCTGTATCCATATTTGTGTTAAAATGTTTTCCATTAATTTGATCCGATAAACCACCACAATACCACATACTAAATAAATCTCTAACTGTGTTTTTTTCTCCATCACAATACATATCAACCTCATCTAAATTTTGTATTTTACTTAATGATTCATTAATTAAAATATCACAATCTAAGTACATTACTTTTTTCCATTGTTTAAAAAATGAGTCAAAAACACTAAATTTAACATAAAATGGGTTAGACATATTTATTTGTTTGACATAAATACCTTTATCCACAAATTCTCTATATTCTTCTTCAACCATATTTGTTAATAAACAATAATCTCCATCCCATTGACCTTCTTTTTTAATGTTAACAAATAAAGATTTGGCATGTTCTTTATAATTTTTATCTGCCACTAATACAACTACTTCATTTTTCATATTATTTTATTTTATTTAATTTATTAATTATTTTTAAAGAACAGTTTTTATAGTCAAAATATTCGTTATATATATTATTACCATTCTCCCTCAAAATTTTTATGTGTTCACTATCTAACGATTCTAAAATATTTGGTATTTTTTCTATTTGACTTTCATGTATTTTAATACCAATATCCTCAAAATTAAATTCATCATACCAAGGAGTCCAATCTTTATCATAAATATATACAGGTATAGATCCTTGTTGGAGGGATTCACAAATTCTAAATGATGTTGCCCCATACCCTCTAGGGCATAAACTAAATACACTTCTTTCCATTTTATCTACAAATTGTTCATAACTAATTTTTGATAAAACTATATCAAAACCAGATACGTGTCTGAGAGTTTCAGTCATTTTATTTCTTAATGGGTGAGTATTTGAACCGATAAAACTACACAATATATCCCTTTCTCTATTAATGTCAATATTGTTTCTAGGTTGACAAACTAAGGGTATTGGGTAACCTATATTTTTTTCTGGTACAATTTTTTGTCCTCCACCACCAGAACAAAATACTATAATATCTAAATCTTCTATGTTTTGTAAAATACCGTCATCATACTGTAAAACAGTAAAATATTTTTTACTTCTATCTAAATTATTTAAAAACGTTTGAACGTCATCCATATTGGAGTTTCCGTAATTTCTACTTATATACAGATTAGTCCATAATATAGGTATATATTCTCTTTCTGTTATAATGTTATTATTAACATAGAAATCATAAAAATACTCCTCATATATTTGATGGTTATTAGGGGGGTATGTATGATTAGTTCTTATAAATAAATTTTGTGGGATTTCTACCATATTATAAATGTTTAAGTCTATTTATTATTTCTTTTGTATTATTATTACATAATGAACGATTATTCAGATACCAACTATTTTCATGTTGTCTATGGAAATAATTTAAACCGCCTACTATTTTTATTCTATTATTTGATTTAATCCATAAATAAGAAAAATAAAAAGCATCATTTGTTTGTAAATCATATTCTATAGTTTCTCTCAAAAACGAATTTATATAGGTATCTCTATTAACTAAAAAATTACCAGTATTTAGGGCGGTAGTTATTTCTGGTTTATCTAAAAATAATTTAATATTATCAATAGAGTATTCATAATCTTTATAATTAGAGAAATCGGAAATTAAATCACCATTAAAATGCAATAATTTTTCTGGTATATACAATGTGTTTTTATCTTTACCTATATTTTTAATAGTGTCAATATAATTGTCATTTAATTTATTATCAGAATCTAAAAGTATTACCCATTCGTTTTTAGAATGTTTTACCGCTTCTAATTTATTCATTAATGGTTTTAAATTAGACTCATTCCTATATAATTTTATTTTATCACTTTTTAACTCATCTAACTTATTTTTAAGATTATTAAAAAGTGTGTCCTCTGAACAATCGTCAACTATCACTATCTCATCTATTAATTCATTATCTAAAACAGATGAAAAAGAATCTATTACTAAATCTAATCTATTGTAAGTTGTAATCGCTATTGTAAACATATCTATTTTAATTTTATTGCCAAGTAGTAGTGAATAAGTGTATACAAAATGTATTGTCAGTTTTAAAAGATTCAATATAATTTATATCATTTTCATTTAAACTTCTTATACTATGTCTTTCTGCACCAGGAAATGGATAAAAATAATCACCTTTTAATATTTTAATATCATATTCCCATTTATTATCATTAATTAATTTTGTTAAATAATAAGGCCCAGTTTCATTCATAACTCTATTAATTTCATGTCTCTTTATTGGTTCATTATTTAATATGTCATTTAAAAACTTTTCACATATTTTGTTTTTTGGGGTGGATCCGACTATACTATTCCATACTTCATTAGGGTTATTTTTATCAGTTCCAGCAAAAAAATCATATTCTAATAATTCATCAAAAGACTTTATCTGTAAAAAATCGTAATCCATATAAATACCACCATACTTATACAATAATTCAAATCTAAGAATGTCGGATTTAGATCCTAAATTTTCTGTTTCATCAAATAACCTTTGATTAATCAATTCAAAATTAATGTTGTTATCGTTCCATTCTATAACATCGTAATTTTTATTTTTTTCTTTTATTTTTTCTAATAAAAAATTAAATTTTTTAGGTTTTTCACCCCCTAACCATATTAAATGGATTTTTTTAGGTATTTTATTTTCCATATGTAAGTTTTTCAAATATTATATCGTCAGCAACTAAATAGTTTTTACTTATCTCATAGTTTTCTAAAATATATTTTTTTCTTTCATCATAATATTTCTTATCAATATCCTTTAAAATATCTTTTAAATCATCAATATTATTGAAAACTATAATCCCTTTTTCGTTGAAAAAATTACCTATTGATGGGCATCCCCAATAAATAGGGATAGTACCTGTGATAAAACAATCGATTAATTTTTCTGAAAAATAAAAATCTTTTTTACAATTTTCTATTGTAATAGAAAACATATATTCTTTTAACGCCTCAGATTTATTTATGATAGGTTTATATCCTGAACCATAAAAGTCAATACCATTTATTTGATTTGATATATCATGCCTCAATTTATGTCCCACTAAATGTTTTTTATTAGAATAAATCATGGAAATTAATTTATTCTTTTCAGTTATAAATCTCTCATTTTCATTTATCCAACAACCACCTAAAGGGATAAGAACAAATTTTTCTGAAATGTTTAATAATTCCACATCAAACGTGAATATACCCTCAAAAAGATTAAAATTATTTTTTGCATATTCATAATATTGTGGAGTTACTAATGGTGATTCTACTAACCACCCATAAACTTTTTTATTAGGTAATTTTTCTACCAAAGTTAAATCGGTTATTACCACAATTTGATTGTCATCTAAAATAGTATCTCTATCCCATAAAAAATTTTTAGGTGAATTATACCAACTAGAAGACGAAGCGTGTGAAAAAAAATTATCAATTATATTTAATTTTTCTATGTTCATCCTTTAATATAAAAAGCGTCTCCCCAAGTACCTCCTGCCCATGTAGTTTCTACTCTATTAAAACCATAAGAACCTAAATACGAATCTAACTCTTCTATCTTAGCACAACCCTTATATAATTCAGCCCTATTAACCTCAGTCATTACATAATCAATAGTATTAAGGTATTCTGATCCACCTTTGAATACTTCTAATTCATAACCCTGTACATCTATATTAATAAAATTAAATTTTTCTTTATGTTCAATAAATTTATCTAATTTAGTCATTTTTACAGTTTCTTTACCATCAAACTGTATCGATGGATGTTGTACTAAATGATAATCAGGTTCTAAAACTGAACTAGATTGTCCTTCATTTATAGTTTCAGTGAACATCTCAACTTCACCTTCTTTATTACCTAATGCAGTATTTATTAATATTGCCTTATCCCCAACATTTTCTTTGAGTCTGTTAAATGTGTTTTTTATTGGCTCAAAAAACATAACATTTTTAATACCTAATCTTTCATAAGTTTGAAATTCTTGCCCAATATGTGCACCAATATGTAAAACACCTTTAATTTTTAAATCATATTTTTCTTTTAAACTATCTAAATTTAACAACATAAAAATTATTTTTTTTTATTATTTAATATATAATTATCGTAAAATTTTTTAAAAAGTAAACGTTATTTATTTTAAAAACCCATTGTCATAAATAACATTAATTTTTTCCCATTCGGGTTCATAAATGTCTTCATATTTTTTTTCACCATTAGGTCCAAACCAAATAGATGGTACACATACTTTTTTGTCTTTATTTTTGTTTAAGTATGATCCCCACCAAGAAAAAGATGAATTAGACATAATATTATGATTACATAAACTAATTGCCCATAAATCTTCATAATCATCTAAATCAGTAACAATAGTACATTTGTCGTAATCTAAATTTTTTTCTGCCCAATCCTTGTCGTTGGTAAAAACAAAAACATTAGAGTGATTACCAATATATTTAAGGGATTTATCTATATAACTTTTTTCTATAACAGGTAATATATCAGACACAGTTAAATAATCACCTCTTCTGATATGAATAGATACTGAATTTTTTTCAAATATTAATGGGTATAAAGTCATCAACTTTTGTTTAAACTCTTCAGTTGGTAGAAATAGGTTTTTTATATTCTCACTATAAATCTTAAAATTTTTACTACTTTGGAAGTACCCATAAAACATTATTGATATATCATAATCGTATTTCAGATCACTATAATCCCAACTAATCTCATTAACCCTTTTTAGTGGGTTAATATTTTCTTTAAAATCAATATTTCTAAAAATATTATCTACATAGTTAATAGTTTGATTACCTTCCATAGGAAGAAATGAGAAAGGTTTAAAAAAGACAGGTGTATTATGGATATACCCTTCTGTTTTGGCTTTAGCAATTTGAAACATTTGATTTCCTAGCCCACCCATTAAATATGAAGTTATAAAATTTTCCATATTAAAATAACCATTTATAATTAACATTTTTATTTTGTATATCACTAAAACTTTCTCTTTGTAATGCAATACTAGGGTTAAACCCGTAACAATTATAAGATTTTTGTATATCAGCGTAATATACGTCTATCGGTTTTCCCCTTATACTTATTAAATCCAATATTAAGTCATATATAGTATTGTTTATAACCACACAATGTATCCCATATGTTTCATTTAATTTTATAATTTTTTCATTTAAAAAATTAATTTGTTTACCCATATGTTTATTATGGTTACCACCAAAATATATCATATCCCAATCCTCTGGTACTGATGACATATATTGTTCTAAATTTAATATTTCTTCAGTAAATTCTATATCGTCTTCTATTATTAATATATTTTTATAACCTTTTTCTTTAGCCTCATTAATGATGTTAATGTGGGTAGTTAAAATACCTAATTCCCCATTATTTATTATGGTGTCATTAATTAATGTATTACCATCTACGGCAGAAAAACGAGTAACACTATCAGACAATTCCCACTTACTTAATTCTAATAATGTTTCATCCCACCTATCTTTTCTACGATCTAGATTTATACAATAAATTTTATCAAAGTAATTTTTCATTTTAAATATATTTTTTTAATATTTCCGATTTATATTTTACTATATCATTTAATACAACATCACCTGAATTTTTTATATTTTCATATAATTCTTCTAACACTAAGGAATCACTATTAGATTGTATTTCGTGATGTAAATGTAATAATTCATTTTTAGGATTGTCTACAGAATGAATTTTTTCTAAAGTTTCAATTTTATTCCAAAAAAATATATCTTCTGGTGACCAACCATAAAATAACTCAGGGTCATAACCACCAACATTAAAGAATAAATTTTTATTAACGAATATAGATCCACCAGGTGCACCATAATTACCTACTCTTAATTCTTCCAAATTAATATCATTAATACTTATTTCATTATTTAATAAATTTCGTGTTTGTTGTTCACTTAAATAGAGTACTCTACGGTTATAAAATGTTTGTAAACATTCTGATTTTTTAGATTCTTTATTATCTATTAAATTTAAAAAAAAATTATCATAAACTAAACAGTCCAAATCATGAAATAAAAAATAATTAGAATTTTTATTTAATAATGCGCCAATATTATGACATAAACATTTATTGAATTTGTTTTCTAAACTATTAATCCAATAATATCCTATCCCATAACTCTTACAAATTTCATAATATTCTCTATTTGTTGAATGTTCAACAATAGTGATATTAATTTTTAAATTTGTTTTTTCTATTGCAGATTTTAAATGTGACAAAGATACATCAACAAAGTCAATTCTACCTCTAACAGGTATTATTATACTAATATCAAACTTTTTATATGGTTTTTTATTTTTAATTTCTCTATAAAAAACATCAAATCTATTAGTATCTATTATATTTTTAATATCAGAAAAAATCATATTTCAAGAACTCTTCTATTATCTTCAATTTTATTTTGGATGTCACTATAACTAACTCTTTGTAGTGCAATATTTGGGTAAAAGGAATATACATTTAATTCTTTTTGTAAATCACTATAATACACATCAATAGGATTGTCACAACCTTTAATTAGATTTAAACACTTATCATAGGTAGTACTTTTGAATGCAACACAATGTGTGGTATATGTTTTACTACATTTAATTATATTATCATTTATTTTGTTTATCTGTTCACCTATGTGAGTGTTATGGTTACCACCAAAATAAAGAATGTCCCAATCACTTGGGACTAATGACATATACTTATCTAAATTTTTTATTTCTTCGGTAAATTCTATATCATCTTCTAATATTAGAATATTTTTATATTTTTTATTTTTGGCTAATTGTAATATTTTTATATGTGTTTTTAATAAACCTAATTCACCCGAATTTACCCTAAATTTTTTGTTGTCGTAAGTTAATTTACTACCATCAATACCTAAAAATCTATTGACACCACTAAATAAATCCCATTTTTTAAGTTCTGTTACTGTTTCTGACCATCTATCTTTTCGTTTTTCTAGATTGATACAGAAAACTTTATCAAAATAATTTTTTAAACTCATACAATTATTTTATTATCTATTATTTCAAAGTTCTTATCTATTATTCTAAAATATAATTCTTGTTGGTTTTTATTTGCATTGGTGGATACTGTGCCATCATTTTCATGATGGAAATAAATAAATAATGGTTTTGGGATTCGTTTACCCACATATCCAAGTTTCATCATCCTTAACCACATATCATAATCTTCCCACCCATTTAAATCTTCGTCATAACCATTAACTTTTTCAAAAGATTCTCTATGAAACATTGAACAATTTACTATAAAAGGTCCTTTTACCAATCTTTCTTTACTCCATTCGGGTCTTTGTTCTATTCCCTGAACTTGACCAACGTGATGGGTATCACAATAAACAGGACTAATATTTTTATCTTTAGAAAGTATATTCACACATGACTTAATATATCCATCTAATATCATATCATCAGAATCTAATGGTAAAATATATTGCCCTTTAGAATGTTTAAACGCCTCGTTTCTGGCGGATGAAGGTCCACCATTTTCTTTATAAATAACTTTAATTCTATCGACACCCTCTAATTCTTTAAGTTTATGTTTTACGAATTCATCCGTAGAACCGTCATCAACTAAAATAATTTCAAAATTAGTGTAATCTTGATTAAATACTGAATTAAGTGTCTGATTTATTCTATTCCCATAATTATATATCGGCATTAGAATAGACACTAAAGGTTCTTTATCTTTTATTTTTTTAATATTATAGGTATATGGGACTATTTTAGGTAGATTTTCTTTATGTTTTTCTACAAATTGTAGTCTATTATCTTCCCATTGTTGATTAGTTTGACCAATAGATAAATGAGTTATTGCAATATCTGAAATTACACCTATTTTAACCCCACTTAAAAAATTAGTAAAACAAAAATCTACTTCATATAAATGGAATCCTTTGATACTTTCATCAAATGAGGTTTTTATCTTAGTTTTATTCACCACAAAAAATAAACCATCCACAATAACGGTTTCCTCAATCTTATTACCAAAAGATTCATTGTACTTAGATAACCATTTTTTACCTTCGTGTTGATGATAAACTTGTCCTACTACCTCAGTCATACCATAATCCCACCATCTTCCTGATGAAGGCATATATTTAGTACCTGCCTTACCGATAATCCCATAATCGGAATTCCTTTTAAAATGATTTAATAATTTTTTACCCCAATTATTAGACTCAAAGATAATATCATGGTGTAAAAAAACTACGATATCATTTTTGGCTTTCTTTAACCCCTTATTATATATTTCAGTTAATGAGAATTCACCGTTATTTTTATATCCTAAAAATTCAATCTTATTATGTAAACCCGAAGTTTTTTTTATGTGTTCTTCATGTGATTTTAAATCATATTGTGATGAACAGACAACAGTTATACCGTTTGTTATATTTCTTTCCATGATACAAAGATAGTGATAAATAAATAAATAATAAATGCTAATATTAAATATTTGACACTTTATGGTTTTATTAGTATATTTATATGTATAAACATAATCATATGGAGTGGAAACAGAATGAAATAATTTTTTTAAAAGATAATTACCATATATTGGGTCGAGCCGAATGTCAATGTGATTCTATTGTGTTGCCCTACATGTCGCTCGAATAGGCAAACCGAATGCGACAGGCTATTAAAAAAGTTATTGTTAATGATAAAATATTTGATAGCGCTAAAGAAGCATCTTTATTTTTTAATTTATCTATTAGTTGTGTCTATTATAGGTGTAAAAAGAAAATTAAAAATTGGTCTTGGTTTAATTAATACCTGTAGAACCATAACCACCATCCCCTCTTTCTGTGTTTACATCTATTTCATCTACTTTTGAGAAGTTCACAATATTCTTAGATATAACGTTAGAAATAACACCTTGCGCTATTCTATCACCATTATTAATTATAAAATCATTATCACTATGATTTATTAATATAACACCTATCTCACCTCTATAATCTGAATCTATTGTTCCGGGAGAATTTAATACTGCTACACCATGTTTCGCAGAAAGACTACTACGTGATCTAACCTGTATTTCTAAATTCTCAGGAATTTCAAAATATAAACCAGTAGGTACTATTTTTATTGTATGTGGATTCAATATCATTGGTGTATCTAAATAAGCTCTTAAGTCAAAACCAGAAGAACCAGAAGTAGCGTATTCAGGGTCAGGATTATTTGAATTATTCGTATATTTAATTTTTATTTTAAAATCAAAGTTTGTATCCGAAAAAGAAAAATTAGATTCGTCCATATTTTCAGTTTCATTAAAACTTTCTATTTGTTCCAATAAACTCTTTAGTTCATTTAATTCATTAAGTTCTCTTTCAAAATCTTCCATTTATTTCTTTTTACATTCAATTATTGCGAGTTCATTCGCCAATCTTAATATGGTTGATAATGTACTCCCATACCATTTAGATTGTTTATCGTCATCAGTCTTATCATAATTAAGTATTGACTGATATTCTTCATCAGATAATTCAACACCATATCTTAATGAATAATATGCGGATCTTTCTCCCACTCTCATAGAAACTAAATCCTCATTAAAGTCATACATTTTACCTTGATTCTTTCTGTGCCACTCAGATTCACAGAATTTATATAATTTGACTTTACCTAATTGGTGTAAGAAACAAACTTTAATTAACGATTTCTTATCTACCCTTTGTGATTCAGGTAAAATATCGTTTAAATTAATTCCGTATTTAGTTACAGATAAAATATAATCTATTAACCCACCAGGAAAAGAGTTATACATACTTTCCATATTAGATGCCGGTGCACTATATAAATCTTCACCCAAAAACTCTAATAAATTTTCAGGTAGGATATTATAGGTTTCATTAGTTTTATTAAACTTTTCCTTATTTTTTAATATTTTTTCTTTCAAACTCATGATTTAAATAGTTTATTATAATAATAAAAAAATTATTTCGATAAGTCAACTTCTACTACTTTTTTTTCCTCTACCAATTTAATATATAAGTCTCTTCTTTTCTCACATACTGATCTCATATCATATGTTCCATTCACGGTATTGTATAAATTCTCACCTAATTTTGTGATTAGATCTGGATTAAGAATTAATCTCTTAAGATGTGAATACCACAATTTATGATTTTTAATTGTAGGTACTAATAAACCATTACCATCTTCATTAATATCACCACCTTTTCCATATGCGTTTTTAATGTCTATTTGATAAGGACCGAAATCTTGTGCGATTATCGCCTTCTTATGGAATCCCGATTCAATAACTTTAAGTTGGGATTTGACTTTATTAAATGTACTTTCTTTAAGTGGGGCGAGAGATATATCAAATAAATTGTAATTTGACGCATAAGAAGTAATAGGTTTAGTCCACACTCTTCTATATGGCTCATTATGTACATTCTCATATTCTTTATTTTCAAAAGACAATAAGAATTTTTTATAATCTTCACTTATTATATTATAATCATCAGTAAAAATCTTTTCGTATTGATACCATACAGATTCTTTTGGTTTAATCGGTCTTTGTTTTTGTTCACCTGTTTTTGGATCTATCATGGTCATAGTACCTCTTAAATCATAACCACATAAAACAAATTGTACTTTATCTAATAAATTATCTGACTTAAGTTTAGACATTAAACCTCTTAGTATTTCCAAATCCTTCATGTGTGAAGAACCTCCTAACCACCCAATTCGAATTCTATCACTTTTCTCAGGGTTACTCTGATATTGTTTTTCTTCAGTATTAATTGCGTTTGGTAATACAAATACATTCTTATTTAATTTAGAAATCTCATCTGCAAATACTGAAGTTGTGGTTGTGACATTTCTAGATACTTTGATATTATTTGCAATCTTCTTATCTAAATCGTTTTGTTTGATGATTTGCCACGCTGGGTGATCTGGTCCAGGTGACCAATGATCATCAATGTCCATAACTGTTGCAACACCTAATTCATCACATCTTTCTAATAATTTTGGTAGATTGTCGTAATCACCTAATGTTCTATGATAATGAATTAAATCATATTGTTTAAGATAGTTATCGTCATTTAATTGTGGTTCGTAATCAATATCCACATGAAACTCATTAGGGAAGTATTCCCCTAATTTAATATGTGGTATTGTAGATCTGTAATAAGAAACTCCTGTTCTGTCACTAGGTACTACCAATACCTTTATTTTGTGACTGACTGGGGTGATAATGTTTTTAATTTTATTCATAATTTTTTATTATCTCAAATATTATAGAGTTATTTTTTTTGTAATCGGTTGCCCATATTACTTCACAATTATAATCTTATTTTTTCACTAAGTAAAGTTTATAAAAAGAAAGAAGAATTTTCTAAATATATTAAATAACTAAAAATAACTCATTCGTCTATTTTTTTAAGAAACACCTAAAATAAAAAAAACCCTCCGAAGAGGGTTCTTTTTATTTTCTTTTTTTATTTGGTAGTGGTTTTAATGTTCCACCGAATATAGTATCACCTATTTTAATTTTAATGTCTTCAGTGACTAAAGATTTATCTAAATATTCTTCTACTACTGATCTTACAACATCTTCTATTTCTTCTCTAACAATTTGTCTAATATTATCTACGTCAATATTCTTAGGTGTTGTTTGTGTCATAGGTTTTTGTGTGGGTACACTTTCATTTACTAATTCCACAACATCATCCAACTCAAATGTATGGTAAGGTGTTTCAGGTATATGTATTGGGTTGTCTATCATCGCTTGTTTTATAAAATCAGGCATTTTAGATTTTTCTAAATTCCTATATCTACCATTTTGTGGTGCAACACTATTAGTGGAAGTTTTTTTATTCTTATTAATATAGTTTTCTGTTAAATTAGGTATTTCTTTTTCTTGGCTAGAAAACATATTTGCCCCGCCACTATTCATATTTGTGGAACCATGATTTTCTTCCGTCTTTTGCATTACCGCTTTAGACCTACTTAATATTTCTACTAATCTATTACTCATAACTTTTTAATCAAATTTAATTATATTATATATCTGTATCATATCTTTATCACCGTTAGGATTGAATAAAGGTTTTGGTTCATAAAATTGACCCCCTAATTTTCTTAAACCATTCATCCTATCAACTCTAAACAATTTCCATCCTGGTTGTATTGTCTTAGTGTCACCACCTAACTGATAAACCCTTACCACATCATTACCCGCAGTAGATTTACCATAACAATAGATTTGTACCCATCTTTTACCTTTACCACCAGGATCCTCACCATCGTCATAATAAACTTCTGCGATGCGTTTACCATTCATACAATCCATAATTGTATTTCTTCCCGCAACTTCAAGTATAAGACTTTTCGCTAAGTTGTAAAGAGTCATCTTTTATTTTATTAGAATACGTTAGGTGTATCGTTATTGTTATTGATATAGTTTAAGTAAGTTTTGTTCGGTCCGTAACCTTTAGGTCCTAAAGTAGTATCGTATTTTGCTTCATTACTAGCAATTAGTTGATTTCTACCACTACCAGGATAAATAGGATTACCTTTGATGTCGATTTCATTACCACCTTTGACTGTGTTTAACTGATCGCTATTACCACCAGTACCCCTACCTTTGTTGTCTCCATCAGATAATGCGTTAGGGTGTGTCTCACCATATTTTTTACCATCACTATTTAAATAAGTGTTTTTAATTACATTCTCAACTCTAAATTGATCCCCTAATTCCGATAATTTTGTTTTGTTCATAATTTTTATATTTTAGATTCGTATATTATTAAATTTTTAATTCTTTTAACCTCTTCTGTCATACCCATTGGTTCGTATATTGGTTTACCTCTTTTAATTTGTCCCGATATATCTTTCGCCATATTAGGTATTGAAAAAGTAGATTTATTTCTAATACTATTATTATTATCTTTTTCGTGATTTTTAATAAATTGATTAGTTAAACCAGTATCGTTTTTTATTTTCTTTGGTGCTTTTATCGCCTCCCTTTCTCTGTTTAAAGTACCATCTATCCAATTGTGCATTGTCTTACCACCATGTAATTTATACTCAATATCGTTGTGATCACCGTCAAAGTTATCAAACCAACTTTTAATAGTTTTCATATGGTTATATTTTAAATTATTATCTTCTAAAATACTCTTCGCCCTTTTATAACCTTCAGTAGTATTATTAGATTTAATATTTTCTTTCTGTAAAGTTTCATACGTCTTAACTGCGTTACGTATTTCGTTAAGGGCGTAATCAGGTACTCTCCAAGATTTACCTTTTAATTTACTATTACCACCTTTATTCTCCTTTCTCTTCGCCATATTTCAATTTGTCCCCGATAAGTTCTCTATATCTCTCATCCATACTATAAATATCTACATTACTAATAAGGTGATTTAAAACTATAGATAATTCATCACCTTTTAAATTTTCTTTCTTAATTAAATCTAAAAGACTATTTAATTTACGAATAACCATAGGTTTTTCATGTACATCTTTTAATTCAGACACATCGGGTATTCTAATCTCATCACCCACAATATCTTGTTCTCTCATTTTTTTTACAAAATCATTAGAAGAATTTTTTTTTCTCAACATAATTTCATCCACCAAAGACTTCATATTTTCCTCACCCTCAAATAAATCAAAATCAAATTTTGTGTCATAATCTAAAGAATGTCCTCTCCACTTATCTACAGGTAAATCATCATATATTGGATAGGCGGGTTTATTATACTGTGATCTAATATCTCTATCCGATAACTTTCTAGAGTCTCTTATTTTTTTATCTTCAATATCTCTACCATATTTTTTTGTTGGTACTACATTTAATTCGTCATAGTAATCATTTTCTTCATTATCTAAATCTACGATATCACCATCAAAAACTTCAAACTCATTATAATTATCATCTTCGTCACCATAAACATCTAAATCAAACATATCATCCTCTTCATTAACCACATAAGAGTAATTTACCCCGTAATAAGGTCCTCCATATATAAAATATGCTTCAGGTCCTTGTGTAGAATTTCGTACAAAGTCATCTGAAGTTTTTTTAGATTTGATATGGTTTCTATTTTGTACATAATTATTAGTCGCACTTATCATTGAACCATTTTTATTGACTAATTCTTGAATACTATTAGATTTCATATATTTACTAATATCAGATTTCTTAAAAGTTTTTTTCATAATAAAAGTTTTATTATATAAATATAACAGAAATCTAAATATTTATTTTAAAATGGAGATATGTCAATAAATAAATTTACTACATTACAAGATTTAGCAAGACAGGCAAAAATATTAAGTGGTGAAACTGCCACTTTTGATGGTAAGATTCAGGTTGGCGTCCCATTCAGTGGGTATCCGACAGGTGTAGACACAGGAACAACAGTGTCTTTAGGTATTGTTTCTTCTGAAAATGCGGTATTTAGCGGTAATGTACTAACATCTATTTTTGATGTGTCTAACACTGGTTCAACAAACTATAGCCCCATATTTAGTGGATATTCTGGAAGTGTATGGACAAATACATTGTTTAGTGGTAACACATCAGGTTTAACATTACCTATCACACCATTAAGTGCGGATACACAAATAGTTGGACCTTTTTGGTATTTAACCCAAACAGGAATGACGGGAGATTATGTTATCGGTACTCAATACACGGGATATAGTGTTACATATTCATTTTTTAATGTTACCCAAATAGGTACAGGATTAACATACTCAGGTTTTACATCCGCATCTCAAGAAAACTTTTCTGCCGGTACGTTAGATTATAAAGGTCCTTTAGATTACATTTCCTCAAAAGAAGATGCATCGGTAGAGGGAAGATTAACTACAAATAATATAACTATTAGTAATGGGGCATCCGCATCTACGATAGGGTATGTTTTGACACAAACTAATGAAAATGGGGCAGGGGAATGGTTACCCAATAGAAGAACTACTACAGTAAATGCCGTTACCAACCCGGTCGTTAATGATGTAGAGGTTGTGTTTTATGGTTCTTCTAGTTCAGGTGGGACAATAACCTTTAATAGTGATATGATTGTATCGGGTAAAGAAGTAATATTAATTAGGGTATCGACAACTAATGTCGCCGGTATTGCGAGTGCAGGCGGGGCGTTGATAAACGGTAGCGTGAATCCAGTTGCCCTACCCACCTCACTTTATTCCACAGTGTCCTGTATAAGTGATGGTACTAACTGGTACTGTAGTAGTGGAACAACAATTTAAATATGAGTAACATATACCAACATAATTTCGACAATTGTATGAAAATGAGATTAAGTAATAGTGATTACTGGGACTTATTTCTTTGTAACAATTGTACAGATGAACAAAATAATAATCAAATATTAGATGATTGTATATTAGTAGATATCGATATTAACAACGATAATTCTTTTTCCGGCAATACATTATATAGTTTAACAACATGGACAGGTGCAACAATTAATGGTAGTGGTATAACTTTAAATGATATTGGGTTAACTGGAATTGATAATGGTTTTATTTTATATGATTGTACAGGATCAACAAGTGGACAAACTTTCTTATCTGCGTTCACAGGATCAACCTTATCGTTAACATCCGGAGATACAAGATTCTCTATGTCTAGAGTTACTGGATGTACTTATGAATACCCAATAGAAATATTATCAGGATTGACAGAAGGTAGATACGCTAATTTATGTGGTGGATTCTATCAAGGTTTCTTTAAGTTATCAGATAAAACATATTTCGAAGAAATAACAGATAATAAATTTACTTGGCCCTTAGAATGGTTTAATTGCCCACCTGTGTGTACAGGTGATACAACAGTACCATCGGGACAAACATGTGACTTAAACCCTAATTTGGCGTACCAATGTTATAATGATGGAAAACCTATTCCTTACAACTACGAAATACTTCCTAAAAGATTAGGTGGTATGGGTGGTGAACTTAAAACGTGTTTAGATGGATGGACTGCCACATTTATGTTAAATAAAAGTTCTGAATCTTGTACGGGTAATACATTAAATAATTTGTACCCTAATAATAAAGGTTTCTTCTTTTATATGGGTACTAGATCAGAAAATAAGTTTTGGGATTTATTTAGTGGTGAAACAGGGTATACAACCTCATCAGGTTATCCTTTACCACCACCAAAAGTAACTACAACTGAATTAAATAATAACCCATTCTTAGTTTATCAACCCGCAGGATGTTGTTGTTTTACTGGGATAACAACAGAAACAACACAAGAAAAAGATCGGAATATAGATTTGTTAGATAACGCATTAGGATTTTTAATTAAAGATGATGGTAGTATTGGTTTTAGGAGAGTAAATTTAACGAGTATATGTTCTGCAGTTACAGAAACTTATACCGTTGATTGTAACGAACAGTGTGGTTGTGGATGTAGTAGTGAAGATGGAATAAAGACAGGTATTACTACAACCACAAAATATTTGACTGGTTTAACCATAAATGAATGTTACAGTGATATTAATTTAATTAATGAAGATGAATGGACACATGTCACCATTAGATTTAAACCTTATGAATCATACGAAGATTGTAAATTAAATTTTATTCCTCAAAGGAAGGGAACATTAACAGTTTATATAAATGGTTTTCTTAAATGGAAGTTAGATGATTTTGATGAATTTATTTTTAAAGAACTTGACGAACATAGAGAAAAACAACAGGGTGTACCGTTTAACTATAGTTTAGGTGGTGGTACACAAGGGTTGATAGAAAGTAATACGGTAAATGGTCCAGATGTGAAAGATAGAAGTTTGTTTTTAGAACAAAATTTTAGTGGTACCTTTGAGGGGGGTATTTCCACATTTAAACTTTATGGCTGTAGTTTAGATGTAACAACCATAAGAGATGAATAAGCAACTTATATTTCTAGTTTTGGTTTGGATACTTATGAGCCACCTATTATTTTAGAGGAGGATATTCAACTAAATATTAAATAAGTCTGAGAAATATTTAATATTTTAATATATTTATAAATAAAATACACATGGAATTTTTTATAAACAAAAATAGTACATTACCAAAACTAAAAATGGAATTAGTTAATGACGGTAGAAATGATTTTCGTAATTTTTATGAAAAAATACAAAATGCTACTATAACTTTTACTATGTATGATGTAGATACAAAAGTTAAAAGAATTGCATGTTCTGCATCGAATTTAGAAATGTTAATTTCTAATAACTGTGAAAATACAGAAACACCAACATATATAATATCTTACCAATTTACAGAATTACAAACTAGTAGAGTAGGTAGATATAATGGTTATTTTACCATAACGTTTTTAGATGGGACAGGTACTCTAATTGCGCCGATTAGAGATGAACTTTATATTAATGTCCTAAATAATTGATAAATCAAAATATTTTTTTTATATTTGTATGCAAAATACAATAACAAAATAATATGCCTGCATCCGTAGAAGAAATAAGAGAATATTTAGAAGGATATGATGAACAAAAATATATTGTGGGGATTGAATCTTCTTACAGAGACAACAAAATTCATTTAATAGTTCACGACCCTGAGAATGGTAAATCTATTGAAAAACATAGACTTAAACCATTCCTATGGATGAAATCGCCAGATATGACTATATTTTATGGTGGTGATAGGAGAACATTAAAAAGTAAAATGAGGGAATATAAAATTAAATTTATTCCTTTATCTACTGAAGATGAAAATGGTGAGAATGTTTCTCGTTTAGAAAACGGATATAAATTTTTAGTACAATGTAGAGGTACGTATGGTGACTTACTTAACTTCTTTAAAGAGGGGGGTATGGGTGTTTACGATGAAGAATACAGAAGTAATTTCTTAGCGATAAGCCCTACAGAACAATTTTTAATACAAACAGGTAAAAGATTGTTTAAGGGTATGGAAGATTATAATGAAGTTCACAGACTTTCATTTGACTTAGAAACAACTGGTTTAGATCCTCACGTATGTAGAATATTTCAGATAGGTGTAAAAGACAATAGAGGATTTCAACACGTACTTTCAATAGACGGTAATGATGATGAATCCTTAGACGATAGAGAATCTGAGGCAATAGTCACATTTTTTAAAATTATTAATCACCTAAAACCATCAATTATATCAGGTTATAACTCTGAAAACTTTGACTGGTATTTCTTTGTTGTTAGATGTGAGAAGTTAGGTATTAATATAGAAAAGATTGCAAAGACATTGGGTCCAATACCATTTTATAGAAAGAAACAAACACTTAAGATGGGACCTGAGATGGAATACTATGAACAAACACATATGTGGGGTTATAACATTATGGATGTTTATCACGCAGTTCGTAGGGCACAGGCAATCAATTCGTCTATAAAACAGGCGGGTCTAAAATATATTACAAAATATTCTAATGCCGCCAAACCTAATCGAGTATACGTACAAGGTGATAAAATAGGTAAAACATACGCAGATAAAGAAAATGATTACTGGTTAAATGAAGAAAATGGTGAGTGGGGTATAATAAAAGATAATGTCTTACCTGAAGGTATTACTAAACTAAAAGGGTGTGATATCGTAGAAAGATATCTAATAGACGATTTATGGGAAACTGAAAAGGTAGATGATATCTTTAATCAGGCAACATATCTTTTATCTAAGGTATTACCTACATCATTTATGAGATCATCCACTATGGGTACTGCGGCAACTTGGAAATTACTGATGTTGGGTTGGTATTATAAGAATGGTGTTGCAATCCCTCATACATTAGATAATAGAAGATTTATCGGTGGATTATCAAAACTATTAGAAGTAGGATATAGTCAAAATGTTGTTAAATTTGACTTTGCGTCACTATACCCATCAATTCAATTAACACATAATGTTTTTACTGATTGTGATGTTATGGGGGCAATGAGAGGATTATTACAATACAACTACGACTATCGTAACAAATATAAAGAACTTAAAAACGAATATGCGGAAAAGGGAGATAAAGAGAAATCAGAATATTACGATAAAAAACAATTACCATTAAAGATTCTTAACAATGGTATGTTCGGTTCTATATCTGCACCAAACGTATTCCCATGGGGTGACACAGATATGGGTGAAAAAATTACTTGTAGTGCGAGACAATATCTTAGACATATGATACGTTTTTTCAATTCTAAGGGATTTAAACCGTTAGTAGGGGATTCAGTAACTTATGACACACCAATTTATGTTAGATATAAGACAGATAAACAATGTATTGATATAATACCAATATGTGACTTATTTAATGAAAATTCTGAATTTTTAGATAATGAGAAATTAAGAGACTTTGAAGAGAAACAATTTGAGGTTTTAACTCGTAATGGTTGGAAGGAAATAAAATATGTATATCGTCATGAAACTGATAAAAATATTCATAGAATAACTACTAAGGATAGGTTGTTAAATGTTACTGAGGATCATTCATTATTTCAAAATGGTATAGAGATAAAACCTTCTTCATTAAAAAGAACAGATAAAATCGATATTTATGAATTACCATTCAATAATGATCCAACAATAGAAATAAATGAGGAAGTAGCATTTTTATATGGTTTTTTCTTAGGTGATGGTTCATCTATATGTTCGAGTAGAAAACAAAAATATAAATCACGTAAAACGGGTATAGTAAATTATAATAAAGGAAAAATAAGTGATTGGAAAATTTCTAATACGAGAATAGAATTATTAGAAAAACTACAACAAATTCTAAAAAATGAATTCTCAATAGAAGGAATTATTAAAGATCACACGAAATCATCGGGAGTATATAATTTAGTGGTTCATAATAGTGTATTTACTAAAACTTTTTGTGAAAACTTTTACACTTCTTATAGAGAAAAGAAAATTCCAATGATAATATTGAATTCTACAAAAGAAATAAAAATGTCATTTATAAATGGTGTTTTTAACTCTGATGGTTACGGTGATACTATTGAAACGTGTTCAGATATAGGTATGAAGTCACAAGTGGTAATGTCAGGAATTTCATTACTTTTAAAAGAATTAGATATCGAATATAAAATTAAAACCAGAAAAGATAAACAAAATTTTATTAATTTTAATCTAAAGAATGGTAATCGTAATAATTCATCTTTCATTAATAAAACTAAAAAGAAAAGTGATGAAGTATGGAAAAATGAAACTATTATAAATAAAGATAAAAATAATTATGTTTACGACATTTCAACAGAAGACGGAACTTTTGTTTGTGGAATAGGTGGGATTATTGCACACAATACCGATGGATTTAACTTCTCAGTACCTAAAGATGTGGATAAATATGTTTATACTTCTAATGGTAACCATAGATTTAATAAGTTAGGTAAAACCTATAAAGGTATGGGTGCGGTTGTCGCAGAATATAATGACAAATATATGAAGGGTGTTATGGGGTTAGATGTAGATGAGATATGTCAAGCAACAATCAATCTCGCAAGAAAGAATTACGCAGACTTAATAGACGGTAAAGTTAAATTAGTGGGTAACTCTATTAAATCTAAGAAGATGCCAACATACATCGCAGAATTTATCGATAAGGGTATTAGTCTATTATTAGATGGTGATGGGTATAGTTTTGTTAATGAATACTATGAAACAGTAGAAATGATTTACAATCTAGAAATACCACTATCTAAGATTGCAAATAAAGCCAGAGTTAGAATTAGTGTAGAGGATTATAAAAAGAAGATGAAGACTACTAATAAATCTGGTGGTGCAATGGCTACACAAGCACATATGGAACTTATAATTAATGAGAAGTTAAATGTAGATTTAGGTGAAACTATTTATTATGTTAATACAGGTTCTAAAAAATCACACGGTGATGTACAAAAGAAAACACATAAAAATCCAAAATATACGGCAAAAGATCTACAAATGCAAATCTCTTTCGATGGTAAAGTTGCAAAGGACGCAGTACTCAACGAAGAAATTATTCTTAATTGTAAATTAATTCCTAATAATATTATAGAAAACGATCCAGATGCGACAGGTGAGTATAATGTTGATAGATATTTAGATGCTTTTAATAAAAGGGTTAAACCACTATTAGTTTGTTTTGACTCTTTAGTGAGAGATGAGATTTTAATATCTAATCCTTCAGATAGAAAATACTATACGAGACAGGAATTAGAATTAACTTCAGGTCATCCATTTAAAGAAAGTGATCAAGATAAATTAAATGAACTATTAATCATCACTGATGAAGAGTTGGAATTCTGGAATAGTATCGGAGTATCCCCTACTTATATGTTCGAAGATTACGGTGTTGAAGATGAATTCTCATATGACGTAAAAACCCAAAGGACGGTAATTCAATGATTTATTTAGGTTTTCCGCCTCTAATGCTTTATTCTCTAATTGTTTAACATTAGATAATCTTTCTAATCTTAAATCTAATTGTTCTAAAAGTTTAAGTTGTTCTTCTTTACCTTCATTAAGTAAACTATCGTAGTCCATAATAAGTTCTGCATCAGGTACTTTTAACGCTCCTTGAAACTTACCTCTAACCCTACCTAATGTTTCTTTAAATAAGGCAGTTAAATATCTCCTTACCCATATTCTAGTTGGTTCATTTAACTCTGAATATTGTATTTTATTTAAAGGTACATCATTAGGTAATTTAATAATGTCTGGGTTATCAGTTAAACATTGATTTCTATTATCATCTGTAACATCATAATAGTGATACCATACTTTAGTACCTGCGAGTCCAATCTGACTATTTACTAATCCTGCACCTGCGAAAGACAATCTACTTCCTGGTATAGGCATAAGATGTAATAATCTAGTTCCATTTGGTCCTGCGGTTACCTTATGACTTAATTCACTTCTAAGTAATTTAGACTTCAAACTAAAGTCTTGTGCTCTTAATAATACGTCAAATGCGGGAGCAACATAAAAACCACCATTACCTAATCCACCACCTTGTCCCCAACCTGCGTATGGGACTTGTCCAAAACCACCACCAAAACCATAATCCCCAAATCCTGCAAATGAATAGAGTGCATGATCAGTAGAGTTTGGTGTAATCCATAATACTTCATTAATCTCTCTACCTGCAGGTATTTGATATACTTGTTGGTTTTTAACTATTGACACATAATCCTTTTTAAGTTCCCAAGGACCTCTTTGTTGTAACCCCACTTGTTTAGAATATGCATATGAAAAGTTACTTTCAAAATCTAATGATCTAGTAGTTAATGCGAATGCAATATCTACTTTGTCTGCCTCCTTACCTAAAACTGAAGACCATTGATTTTCAATTAACCAGTCTTGCACTCTTTGAGCGTAATCTTCTATTGCGGTTTCTAAAAGGGAATTCATTTGATCCCAATCCAATTCAATTTTCCTAACAGGTGCACCTAATCTATGTCTGATTTGGTTAAATAGTTCTGTTTTTAAATTATCGTTTAAAGAATTCGCCATATTAATATGTTTATTTATAAATATTGCAATATTTATTAAATGTAAAATAAAAATATATGAAAGAGGAGTTGATATTAAAATTTATAACACTACAACAACAATTTAGATTATTACATTGGCAAACTAAATCACATGCACAACATATCGCCTATGGCGATACTTACAATTCATTAGAAGATCTAATAGATACTTTTATAGAAATTTATATGGGTAAGTACGGTAGAGTGGAGTTCACTAATGGGGAAGGTAATATAACACTTTTTAATTTATCTAATTTAGATTTAAATACATTTATTAAAGATAATATAAAATGGGTGAAAAGTTTAGGGGAAAAGTTAAATCAAACTAACGATACTGATTTATTAAATGTCAAAGATGAAATTATGGCGTCATTAAATAAATTAAGATATCTATTAACTTTAAAATGATGAAAAATATAATCAGAAAAATTTTAAAAGAAGAAACTAGCCATAGTTATAAAGAATTGGGTAACCCTAATGGTTTTGAGGGTACCGATGTATATGACACAAAAGATGAAATTGCTATAGGACTATCAATAAAGGCATTAAATCATTTAAATTCCGCACTTAGAGATATTGAATCTGCATTAGAAAATGTAGAAAATGAAAACATTAGACGTGTTTTGGAAAAAGTTAAATCTATGTTGATTGTAGACTATGGTATACAAGGTGCTTTCGAACAATCAATATCAAATGGTAAACGACATAATACAATAATTAAAATGTTGAGTGATGTCATCGGTAAAAACAGTAATAACAACTGGAACTTTAATCTAAATGGTGGGCACGAACCTAAAGCCCCTGAAGGTGTTTTTTAACTAATTCTACCGCCTCATTTATTGTCTGAAATGATTTTTCAGGTAAAAACGCAGTTTTTTCAATTAAAATTGCCGGTAAATATTCGTTATTTACTTTCTTAGAGAATTTTTCATATAGTTCTTCGTGTTTATCAACATCTAACTCAATAAAATCAATATTATTTTCTTGTAATTGATTTTTTAAGTTGTCGCAATGTGGACATCCTTTCATTGAAAATACTTTAACTTTCATCTTCTATTTTATTTATAAATTCATTTATTATGTCATCTTCACCCATAATGGTTCCAATAATCTTTTTCTTTTCATTTAGTATATCCCATACTAAAGTATCAATAGTATTATACATTAACATATAATAAATATTAACAGTTTCCTTTTGCCCTATTCTATAACAATTATGTACGTTATAGATACCAACCACAAAGGAATTATCATCTTCTACCGATAAATCATAAACTCTTTCTTCAGACTTTTTAGGTTTACTTATATTAATACTTTTAATTGGGTATGTTATATATCCATCTAATAGTTTTATCCTTTTATTTTTTACTTCATCTAAACTATATTCAATACTATAATTATTCTCACCTTTATTCGATAATGAAATTGGTCTACCTAAATTACAATTATATCTAATTAACTGAGATATTAATTTAATCGAAGAAGTTGTTGCTTGTTGAGTATTTTTCCTCCTATAACCATCCCCATGATAATACCCTTTTAGTAAACTATCTAATTGTTCTTCATTTAACTCATCAACCCAAATAGGTAATTGTTTTTCATATACTATCCCACCAAACCAATCTTTAAAATTATATGCAAGCTCTTTAGAATGTATTGTACATGATTTGACATTTTTAGTATCGACATGGGTACTATGTTTTTCAATACCAAAACTTTCTTTAATAATTTTAATAATATATTCAGAAGCATCATACATTTTAGAGTTAGTGATTTTTTGACATATGTTAACGGTTGATGATTTAATGTCCGAAATAACTGTCCACCCTTCAGCAATGAAGAAACCAAAAGCATATAATAAATCATTTGTTAATTCTACTTTTTCTGGTAAGTTGACTAATCTTCCGTTAGTCTGTTCGACATTAAAATTATTTTTAAATGTGTTAGAAACGTATGAGTTAACATTTAAATATTTTTTTCTTTCTAATGGTTGTTTAACCGATTTAATTGTTAAAAAATGATTCCTAATATTGATGTCTTTTGCTTCTATCCACTTAAAAGAGTCTTCTTTATTATCATAGACATATAATTTATGATCTTCTGTAACGGATAATACATCATTATAACCAAACGCATTTATATCATATCTTAATTTTTTACGTTCTAAATGGCTACTTTTACCGATAACCGGTTTAAAATTACCTTTATGTGTATATACAAAATCACCAATATTAATATCCTCAATTACTTTATATCCATTTTCAGTTAACACCCATTGACCACCAAAAATACACCTATCTTCCGCTTGTTCGTGATTTCCAGGAACCCAATCTAATGAGTTCATAATAACAATTTCTGCCTTAGTTAGAGTTAATCCCACACCTGCCGCCTTAATTTGCCCAATAAATACTTTACAGCTATCATCTTCTTGAAATCTATCTACAGATAATTGTTTTTGTTTATCAGACATACCACCTCTAACACATACCGCCTTATTACCGAAGTGTCTGTTAAATGCATCCATCTCATCATTAAAGTTACAAAATATAATAACTTTTTTATTTAACTCTAACGCTTCTTCCACCTTTTCTATCGAATAGGGTACTGTTTCCATCGCAATAAAAGTCCTAAGTAATGTCATCTCCACAAGGTCTTTTGCTGGATTCCCCTTTTTCCCCTCTAAACGTCTTTTTTCTAAATAATTTTCCCAAACTGATTTATACTCATCTACATTTTGTAATTCCAAATAAACTGGAGTTATTAACTTAGGCGGTAAATCTAAGACATCTTCTTTTTTTCTTCTTAATATTGTTCTTTTTGTTTTAGACGATAACTCATCTAAATTAGATGCCCCTTTAGTGACCCATACATATTTACCACCCTTTCTAAATCTCATACCTTCACAATAAGTTTTAGCGTAGTGAACCCAATTGTTTGTTATTGGTGAATCAATAATAGATAATAAATTATAGTAATCCATAGGTCTATTTGCGATAGGTGTGCCAGTTAATAACCATACTCTTTCACATGAAAAATTCTTAGATAAATCTTTTAATATTGCACCTCTGTTTGATTTGTGATTTTTAACATAATGCGCTTCATCTAATATTAATAGATCGGGATTGAAGTCTGCAATTTCTCTCCTCAATTCCCACTCTTCGTATTCTTTATTTTTTTCTTTAACTGTATGGAAATTTTTGAGGATATCATAGTTAATGATTGTGAATCTCGCAGGATCCCAATAAGATCCTGTAATTATTGATACATCATCACAAAAATTTTGTACTTCCCTCATCCAATTTATTTTGAGTGATGAAGGACAAATTATTAAAACTCTTTCTGCGTTACATTCTAATGCTGCGACTATGGATTGGTATGTGTTGTGAGTTACTATACCATGTTCTGTAACATATAAGTGATCTTCTGCTGCAACTTGAATACATACCGCCTCACCCTGTTTTTCTAATTTTATATCTTTTATATATCTACCTATCTTATATTTTTTCGGTGGATTATATTCGTCAGATTTTCTTTTAAGTCTGAAAGGATTCATACCTTCAGGTAATTTTATATTAAGTCTATAGTTTATTCTACCCTTTACTATAGTACCGTCTTCTTTTTTGTAAGATCCAACCCTACTTTTTTTTCTAACAATTCCACCTAAAGAATGTACTATTTCGGCAACATCATCGGCTAATTTTTCAGACACTGTTGAGTATTCTGTCCCAGTAAAATTACCGTTTTTTGATTTCATACAGTGACCATCAGTATCCATAAGTCCTTGTAGAATAGAGAGTCTATCCTCTATTGAGGAATATTTATAGATATCAGGAATAAATTTAGAGTATGATAATTTACCATTTAAACCTAATGATGTAATTTCTTTTTTAATGGTATTAATTAAATTGATTCTATTACCATTTTGTTCTTTACCCTCATTAATAAATTGATTAGTAAATATTTCATCAAAATCATTTCCGTCTAATAAAATTCTAATATAACCTGAATTAGATATATGGTCATCACCAATGATAACACCTAACAAATATGGGTCAATAGGTAATTTATCATCATTACTAAATTGGATTGTCTTCACTATAGGTATTTGCCACTTATTTTGACCATTATTAGTTTTATAATAAGTTTTAAATTTATAAGATCTTTTTTTATTCCACCCTTTACCATACTGTTCTAACTCTAATTTTTCATCAATCATTTGTTCAACACTTAGTGTGTGATACTTATTTTCTTTATTTTTAGAGTTTTCTCCACTATTATTACTACTTACAGTCCATAAATGTTCTTTACAACATAACGTAGAATACCCATCATTAAATGTTACCCTATATAAATCCTTAACCCCTTGTGGGTATACCGCCTCAACTAAAGTAGGTTTTCCATCAGAACCGATAACATAATCACCTGATTTTATATTACCTATTTTTTCTCTTCCATAGGGTGTAAATACTTCAGAATTAACACACTGGGCTTTACCTAAACCCATGTCGTCCGCCAAAATACACTTTTTCTTCTTCATTAAGAACTTAATCCCATCCTCTTGATGTTTAAATGCCTTCCACCCTCTTTTATCTAATTTTTGATACTTATCAAAATCAATATCGATTTCTAATTCTTCATAATGAATATCATCTAATATTTGTGTTTTAGGTATCCATAATAATTTAACATCCTTTTGGTTTTTATATAACTTACATATAACGTGTATCGCTTTCTCCGATTCCGCCAATAAAGTTTCTAGAAATATTTTTTTAGGTGTTATTTTTAATTTGTGTTCTTCTTGTAATTCTTCAGAAAAATAATTAGTTAATTCTATAACTTTATTTAATACCTTTGGTTCAAAGGTAAAATAATTTTTTACATAGTTTGACTGATTATTAGTAAGAAAATATTTTTTTTCGGTTTCTTTTTTTTTGCGCATGTAGTTAATATAAGGGTTTTTACCCTCATATGTCATAAGTAAATCTTCACTATCGAGATTTTTAATATCCTTAACATCCAACATAATTACAATAATAAGGATTTTTTTCTTAAAAATAAATATTTATCTATAAAAGATATATGACACAACCAAAAAGAGTACCGATTGAGAGGTTAAATAAGTTTTACTCTCAAGAAGATTTTGAGTTAGACATCGATTTTGGTAGGGAATGGTTAGAGGGTGACATTAACATTAAAGTTATTCTCTATAGGGTAGACAGGACTGAAACCACCAATGACGATATATATGGTGAAACAGGTAAGGGTGAGATAAGATTTAAACCACCTATAGAAATTCCTGTGAATTTTAATTACGCAGCACCAACAAACAAAAACTACAACTCTGATGGTTCATTGAGATATTTAGAGAGAGGTAATATTACTATAGGTGTATATCAAGATCAATTAGATGAATTAGGTATTGATATTAGTTATGGTGATTATATTGGTTATCCTGAAACAGAAACAAAGACAAACTACTTTACTGTTTCTAATGATGGTAAAATATTTGCGGATAACGCACATACAATAGTAGGGTATAAAGGGTTCTATAGAACTATTACTTGTGTACCTACTGATTTAGATGAATTTGACGGAAGATAATTATGGGATTACCAAAGAACTATAGAAAAGATTTAAAAATAACTCCACATAAACAAGGGTTCGAACAAAGACAAAGTATCTTAGATGATATTGCGAATAAAGGTACCTATCTACCAAAAGGGATTCTTCATGAAGATATGGACGAGGAACTACTTAACTATGTCAACAACGAAATTGATTTAACGTTGTCAGGTGAAAAAGTACCTGTAATATTCTTAAGTGCGCAAAGATGGGCGGAGTTTAGTAAAACTTGGCAATATTCTGATATCGATAAAAATATTAAACTACCTTTTATAACTGTAGTTAGAAAACCTGACGCACAACAAGGAACAAATTACGCAGGATCTTTTAATATTCCGGGTAGACCAACATTTACATATATGAAAATTCCCACATGGGATGGTAATAGAAAGGGTTACGATATCTATAAAATACCACAACCCATATCTGTTGACATTATGTATGAAGTTAGATTATTCTGTAATAGAATGAGAGACTTAAATAAAATGAACAGTAAAATGTTGGGTTCATTTTCTTCGTTAGAAAAATATATTAGAGTAAATGGTCACCCCATACCACTTATTTTAGATAGTATAGGTGATGAAAGTCAAATCACTAATTTAGATGAAAGAAAATATTATGTCCAATTATTCACTATAAAAATGATGGGTTATCTCTTAGATGAAGATGACTTTGTTGTCACACCTGCAGTTAGTAGAGGTATTCAATTTTATGAGATTAGTGAAGAATTATATCGGGCACCATATCAAATTAATGTTGATAAACAAAATAAGACTATTTGTTTAAATATAATATTTAATAGGGGTGTTAGTAGTGTTATTCTACCAATAGAAATTGATGCGACTTATTCTGATTCTAACTTCACTAACGCGAATTCTTTAATATTTAAAATTAATGGTGTTACTAAAACATTACCATTTTCAGTTAGTAATGGTGATGAATTATACATTAAAGTAAATAAGACGGATGTTAGTTTATCATCTGATGTAGAGATAATCGGTACAATATTATGAGTAATTGCGACAATTCTAACATAAAAAAAAATTATATAGTTACAAGTACTGAAATAGATATTTTAAGTGCGTGTACTGGATTTTATACCAATAATATTTATTCATGTAGTGGTGATACCATAACGATAGAAAGTGATATATTATCTACTAACACAATTAATTCGTCTGTAATTTTAAGTGGTGGTACTAATTTATTAGATATTTTTGGGGGTTCAGGTGCAAACACCTTCATCACAGGATTTACATATGACAACTCAAATAATTTAAGTATTGAAAGAAATGATGACGTTTCTTTTAATGTTAACATAAGTGAATTTAGTGGTATTACAATTAATGGTATTTTAAGTGCGTGTACCGGTATTAATACATCTAATTTATATGGATGTTCACCGATTACAATACATGATGATTTATTACCTTTAAATGACGGTAGTTCCGATTTAGGGACACCAATTAAAAGGTTTAGAGATATAAACACAATTAGTGGGACTTCCACAGTGTGGACATCATCCAGTAAAATTACAACGCCGGAAATTGATTTAGGGGTAGATAGTTCTGGAAACACTAGATTAATTACCGCAGACAATTCTATTATAAATAACGATGTTTTATATGGAGGTGTATATTAAATAATTTTTTTAATAAATTACAATATTTATAAATAAAAACAAAAAATGGCAATAAGAAGTACAACACACATTTTAAAAAATTCGGATATAGTAAATCGACCGTTACCTGCGTCTTTATTAAAAGGTGAACCAATAGTAAATACTGCAGATGGTATTATGTTATTTTCAGGTGTAACACAATCAACATCTGAATGGACACCCGCAGGAACAGGAACAACATCTAACTTTTTCGAAGTAGGTTCAAACCTTTATGATTTAAGGTTAAGAAATAAAATCACACACTATAATGATTTAACAAACTTAACAGGTAAATTCTTATCGGGTACCACAAATGGTTTCGAATTGGCAAATATTTCGGATATCTCAGGTGTTGATACTTTTGTAACAGGATTTACTTATGATGATGTAAATACATTTACAATATCTAGAAATCAGGGACTACCCGATTTAACATCAACCATTAGTGTATTATCAGGTATAACTTATTATGGTGATGGTACGGGTTTAACCAATATACCAATTTCTGGTGTAGTTAATTTACAAACAGAGTTAGATAGTAAGGTTGAGAACGGTGTTAATTCAGGTGGTGGTGAAGAAATATTTAGTGGTAAATCAGGTACTGACTTATATTTTAGAACACTAAGTGGTGGTTCTAACACAACTATTAGTACTATTGGAGATATAGTTCGGGTAGATGTGTCTATTCCTGCCTCTACAAACACATTTGTAACTGGCGGTACATATAGTGACGTGACTGATACTATAACATTAACTAGAAATGATGCAGTTACTGTTGATATTACTGGAGTTTCAAACACATTTACAACTGGTGGTACTTATAACGTTGGTACAACATCTATAGACTTTGATAAAAATGATGGTACTACTTATAGCGTAGACTTATCTAATATCGATGTTAACGATACTTTCGTAACGGGATTTACTTACAACTCAATTAATAACACATTCACCATTTTAAGGAATGAAGGTGAACCTGATTTAACCGCATCTATCGATACCGTATCAGGGTTAACTATTTCAAACTTAACCGCAGGTAGAGTAGTTTATGTTGGAACAGGTGGAGTATTAACTGATGAAGCTGGATTTACATATGATGCTTCTACAAATATATTCTCAGTTCCATCTGATGGTACTGTTAATGTTGGTACTGGTGGTTTAAATGTTGGTGGTGATGCAATTATTCAAGGTTCATTAACAGTATTTGGTCCGAGTATATCCGCCTTTACTAGTGAATTATACGTAGAAGACCCAAATATTATACTTAATTATAACCCAACAGGAAATTCGATTACTACGTCAGTTGGTGCTGGTTGGACTATTCAAGACGGTAATGGTATTGTTTCTGGAGATGTTAACTTAGATATTATTAGACTTCAAAACCTTACGGGTCTTACTGCAACACAAGTTCCAAATGTTTCTGAATACTCAGGAGGTGCGACTGGATACATAAACAGAGGTTGGATTACACAGTTGAATGATATTGTTATCAGAAGTACTGATGTTTCCGATGGTGGTTCACTAGGTGATATCAATGGCGTAAGGGTACTTGGGGAATTTGACACGTTAGATGGGGGTAATTATTGATGGTGGTTATTACTAATTTTTGATAATTATGTGATATTTATTAAGGGGTGACAATTGTCTCTCCTTAATTATTTGTGAATTACCCACTCACGATAAATTGATGGGATGGTAATTCACATGAGAATGGAATAAATAATAAAAAAAAGGAGGTTAGACTTCCCATTTTTATTACTTTTAATATTTATATATAAAGTTATATAACTTTTAAATAAAAAAGGCTCTAAATAGAGTAATAGAATAGTCATAGATATGGCAAATAGAAAAAACACATTTCTTTTAAAGAGATCTAATGTTGTTAATAAAGCACCCTCATTAGGTGATATACAACTAGGAGAAATAGCTTTAAATACTGCAGATGCAAAACTTTTTTCCACCTACACAGGCGGTTTAACTGGTGCAACAGAAATTAGAGAGATAGGTTGGGATAGATTATCCACTATTTCGGGTGGAACAGTCAATGGTGATGTCATTATTAATGCCGACCTAACTGTTACTGGTGATACACAATTAGTTAATGTTTCTGGAACTTCTTTTTACACTGATTACATAGATTTTAACAACACATTATCCCCATTACCAACAGACATAGAAGGTAGGATTTACTGGGATGACGATAATGGTTCACTTACACTAGGAATGCATGGTGGGCAAGTTCTACAACAAATAGGTTTAGAACAATACTACTATATTAAAAACCAAAGTGGGTCAACGATTTCCAATGGTAGAGTTGTTAGGTCGGCAGGTACATTAGGTTCATCAGGTAGAATATTGGGTGAATATATGATTGCAGATGGTACCATACCCGCAAATTTTACTTTGGGTGTGGCAACTGAAGATATTGTCGATGGTGATGATGGATATGTAACAAATTTTGGTTTAGTTAGGAATATAAATACGACCGGCTCACTTTATGGTGAAACCTGGAGTGGTGGTACAATTCTTTATGTTTCACCTACAATTCCCGGTGGTTTAACAAGTGTAGAACCAAGCGCACCTGATTTAAAAATAGAAATGGCGATTGTAATTAAAGCACATTCCAATGGTTCAATTTTCGTAAGACCAACCATTTATCCACATTTATATGATTTACAAGAAATAAATTATTCTGCTGGTACCGAAACCAATTTGGATATTTTACAATGGAATGATTCTAACCAAACTTGGGATAAAACAAATACACCTTCATTTAGTGGTTTAACAATATATAATAATATTAACCACTTAGGTAATTACATTTTAGATGGTAATATTTCACAAACAGGAGATTATAGTGTGACAGGTGATACATCAATTAATGGTAATTTAGATGTTACTGATACAGTAAATATAGGTACTTTGGGGACAGGAACCTCTGTTAATACATTGGGAATAGATTCTAACGGTTATGTTGTTAGTGCAACAACAAAAAATATTGTTGAAATAATGTACTTTAATACAAATTCCACAAATCTATCCGATAACACAAATTACACTTTTACCACCAACACATCTTTAACAAGTGGCAGTATTAATACAACCCCAGGAATTCCTCTACCTATAGGAACTATAGTTGGGTGGAGATTATCAACTTATTGGGCATCTGCCCCAGTTGGTTCAAGTGAAACCGGCACTTTAAAATTATACTGGGGTTCTGGTCCAAGTGATGTGACTTTAAGTAATGCCATAACATGGGACGGTAACAGAACAGCCGTTTTTAGTGGTACTTTATCACAAGCTATAAGTGCAGTTGAGCCTAGTTGGGCTTTTGTGACTACACCAACTTTTGTAACTAATCCTCAAGGTGTTAAAATGGTCTTAATTATACAAATGGAAATATGATAACAATATACAGACACAAATTACAAGGAAATGGTACTTCTAGTTGGGTTGTAGATGTGCATGATGCCGCAACAGAACAAGAAGCCACATCACAAAATCGTATATCTCGAGAACTTGTTTTTGTAAATCCATTGGCACTAGTGAAACCCGAAGTTTGGACTGTAGAATTAATAGATGCTCAAAGTGTTGATTTTTATGCCCCATATAATTTAATTATATCATCTAGTAGCAATGTTTTAAATTCTCCAACCATTCAAATAAAAGATGATAACGTTACATATCAATTTGGAAACAACATATCCGCTGGAAGCAAAATAACAGTTAACTCAAGCACAGCATCAGTTATAAACTTAAATATTCTGAGATAATTATGACACTACAAACACGATATATAAAAGCTGTAGCAGCTGGTGAAGGAAGTACTCCACTCAACACCTCAAATTTATTTAAAACTGGGGCTAATACTTCTTATACGGCTAAAGATGATGGAAATTTACAACGAGGTAGAGGAGTTGATTTTTTTACATTAAGTTTTAATAATGGATTTGGTAACACCATAAGATTTACAGATGATACTGGAAATCAAACCTATACTAGCCTAGTTGTTGTAGATTGGTCTACATGGAATCAAGTTGATAGTACTGTTTTAGCTTATTATAAAACACCACTAAACTCCTTCGCACTAACCACACAATTATCTGGACAACCATACACACGAAACTCATTAAGTGGTTGGTATGTTTGCAATCTAAACGAACTTCACAATATTCGTAATTGGTCAGTTTATAGAAATCCTTTTAACTACACCCCCTTTAATTATAATATGGTACTTACTGCTGATTCTATTTGGAGTAGTACAGTAGAAGGATCTACAGTTGGGTTTTTCCATGCACAGACTACAATTAACGTAGGAACTTCCGGGGGTGCTCGTAGAGCCTTTATATGTAGAACATACACACTTGCAGAATTAGGATTATAAAATTAAAACACAACTATGAAATACAAATTTGAAAACCACAATATTGAATTCGAAAATCCCCAAATTGAAATCCAAAACGATGGTATAATATTAATGCCAAGTCAAATGGAGATTTCTGTTAACTTAATTCTTAAAGTTAACGGATGCAAATATGGAGTTACATTAGAAAATGTTAAGGTAGATAACTTTAATTACGACATAGATTCTTTAAATGAAAAAGTAATGGTTAGACTACAAGATTTTTTGGTTGTTGAACAGTAAAACAATATTACGGTCGCACCAAATTAACGATAGAACAAATACGACAACTAAAGAATATTTATGGGGATTAATTAATTTCATCCCCATAAATATCTGTCTTAGGTTTACATTTTTCTCTAATCAATTTTTCCACAAATGCAAACATTTTAAGACCATTCTTTTCGCAATACTCTTTTAGTAGTTTATGTGTCTGTGACGTTATTTTTAAGTTTTTGTCTCTTTTCATATTGATAAATATGTAAGTATGACAAAAGTATGACAAAATTCATACTATTTTTTGTTGTAAAACAACAAAAATAATTTTTTCAAAAAAATCTGCATATTTATTATAAAAAGAAATTAATAATAAATATTTAAAAAATAAAATTAAATGGCATCAACAGACAGAATTTTTGTAAGTCCCGGAGTATTCACATCAGAAAAGGACTTAACATTCGTAACGAGACAAGTCGGTGTAACAACATTAGGATTGTTAGGGGAAGTCCCTAAAGGTCCTGCGTTTGAACCGGTATTTGTTTCTAACTATGGTGAATTTATAAGTTATTTTGGAGGACTTAATCCTGAAAAATTTAAGGGTAGTGGTTTTCACAAATACGAATTAAATTATATCGCTAAATCATTTTTAACCCAAACCAACCAATTGTATGTAAGTAGAGTTTTAGGTTTATCTGGTTATGATGCGGGTAATGCGTGGTCAATCACATTGGATTCCGCTGAGGATCCTAATACGGTAGGTAGTGCATCTACAGTTACAGGTACGTTATTAACATATACCGCTAAAACAACAGGTAATCCAGTTACATTAAGTTGGAATAACGCTAACTTAGAGGCATTATATAATGACGGTCAATTTTCACTATCAACATTAGGATTATTAAATACTGGACAGACTATTTCAATATCTAACCCAATATATGTTAAAACAGGATGTGACTTTAGTGGGGCAACTTTCGATATGGAAGTTATTGCCACAGGAACTAGTGGTGGATTTGTAACGGGTGTGACTAGTGGTACTGTAGTTAGTTATACCGCAACTTGTTTAACGGACATTGATGGTAGTGTTATTACAACATTGAGATCAAGAGGTGATTATGACGCAAATGAAGAATTAGTATTTGATGTTACAGGTGCAACTGACGCAGTTATGAGTAACACATCGAGTATTAAATCTAACGCATTGGCGTCATTCACAATTAATGGTACTGCAAGTAATGGTAATACATTTAGTTATGATGTATCAATGGATAGAACTAAAAAGAATTTTTTACCTAGAGTATTTGGTAGTTCAACACAAGATAAAGAAACAGAATTATGGGTTGAGGAAATCTATACAAACGTATTGGAGGACTTAATTGGAAAAAGTCAAGTTAGAGGTTTAGATGTAACTTTCAATAGTATTTCAGGAACGTCAACAAATAACTTATCAAACTATAAAGAACAATGGAAATCTGCTGTATCACCTTGGGTTCTTTCAGAATTAAAAGGTACTGGTACCGGCGCAACATTACAAAGACTTTTTAGATTTGTAACTATTTCTGATGGTAATGCGGCTAATCAAGATGTTAAATTCTCAATTGTCAATATACAACCTGATAATAAAACATTTGATTTGTTAGTTAGAAATTTTAACGATACAGACGCCAACCCATCTGTAATCGAAAAATTCTCTTCGTTGAATTTAGATGTTAATACAACAGGATTCATTGGGAGGAAAATAGGTACTAACGACGGGGAATACCCATTAAGAAGTAAGTACATAATGGTTGAGTTCTACGATAATGACATACAATCTTCATATTTAGATGATCCTGATTTAGTTAATCACTTTCCTGCGGGATTTGAGGGTGTATTAAATAGAACTTACATTGGAACTAGAACTTCATTATCACCTAAGATTGAATACAAAACAGAATATACAGATTTTAATACTTCTAAATTAAGAAAAACTTATTTAGGGTTAAATAGTGATATCGGAGTAGATCAAGACTTCTTCGATTATAAAGGTAAAAACGCAGTTAACAACGGAGTATTCACAGGCAAAACTGATGGATTCCACTTAGATGTAAACGCAAATGGTGCGACAGTTGATTTAGGAAATAATAGTTATGTTCCTACACTACAAGTTGGTGTGTCAGCGTTCACATCAGACGCAGGATTAGTAGGTGGACCTTATGAGAAGTTAGCGTCAAGAAAATTCACATTCACATCATTCGGTGGATGGGATGGATGGGATGAGTATAGAACTCAAAGAACTAATGGTGACTCTTATACTAAGACAGGAACCAAAGGTTCTATAGGTTTAACAAACGGAACGTTCTCTACTTATGTAACATCTGAAGGTGATGATGGAATTACTTCTGACTACTACGCATACTTAGATGGTATTTACACTTTTAACAATCCTGAAGCGGTTAATATTAACGTATTCGCAACACCAGGTATTGATTTAAGAGACAATATCAGTTTGATTGAAAATGCGGTAGATATGGTAGAAGTTGATAGAGCGGATTCACTATATGTAATCACAACACCCGATACTGATGCAGATGGAATTGCGATAACTCCATCAGAAGCGGTAGACATTATAGAAGATTCGGGAATCGATTCTAATTATTCTGCCACATACTGGCCATGGTTACAGATGAATGATACTGAAAATAACAGATATGTATGGTTACCACCGACATTAGAAGTTATGAGAAACATCGCCCTTACGGATAACGTAGCGTTCCCTTGGTTCGCAGCGGCAGGTTTAAATAGAGGAACTACAAACGCAATCAAAGCGAGAGTGAAACTTAAATTAGATGAAAGAGATGACTTATACGAAGGTAGAATTAACCCAATGGCGACATTCTCAGACGTAGGAGTTGTAATATTTGGTAATAAAACTTTACAAGTTAAAGAAACCGCACTTAACAGAATCAATGTTAGAAGATTGTTGTTACAGGCGAGAAAACTTATTTCAGCGGTGTCAATCAGATTGTTATTCGAACAAAATGATGATGTTGTAAGAAATCAGTTTTTAAGTTTGGTTAACCCAATATTGGATAACATTAGAAAAGAGAGAGGTTTAACTGACTTTAGAGTTGTATTAGATGACACACCAGAGTCTATTGATAGAAACGAACTTAATGGTAGAATCTTTATTAAACCAACAAGATCGTTAGAATTCATTTCAATTGAGTTCAACATCACCAACACTGGAGCATCTTTCGATGATATTTAATAATAAATTATAATAATGGGTGGGTAACCACCCATTATTTTTAATAAAATAAAAAATCATGAAAATTAAGAAAAATGGTAAGGTGATTACTTTAACAGAATCTGATTTAATCAGAATTGTTAAGAAATTAATGGTAGAACAAAATAATAATGGTTTAACGACATTGACTAAAATAGAGGATGATATAAAAACCAACCCTGAAAGTGTTAATAAAGGTTTATTATCTCCATCATCAGGGTTGATGATAACAAGTGATAATGGGTGGAAAGTTTATGAAAAAGGTAATATAAAAGGGATTACTCGAAGTTTTGTGGGGAAACATTCGGGTAGTCCCCTAAATTTAGGTGATGTTAATACATCCATTCAAATATCCTCACAAAACAATGGAACAATTAGTATATCAATTCAGATGAAGGGAAAGAGTAAAAATATTACTTTAGGAAATGAGGTTAAAACCCTTAACGAATTAAACAAATCAATTTTAGAGAAATTAAGTAGTGACGAAAAGCAAATGTTTGGGTTTGATACCCCAAAGTTGTCTAAAAACAGTAAATAAAAAAATATAAAATTAAAAATTATGAAAATAAAGAAGGATGGAAAAGTGATTAATCTGACGGAATCAGATTTAAAAAGAATTGTAAAAGAACAAAGTAGTGAATCTTTAAAAATGCAAGGTGTTGACGCAGATGATTCACATATGGAACGTATTACCGATTTAGAGTTTAGAGTTGGTAAAATAGAAAAAATGATGAAGGGGAAATAAAAACGTTTCGAAAAAAATAATTTTAATATTCTAAACCTATCGAATTCGATAGGTTTTTTTATTTTATACGAATATTTATATTGTATGAATATTAAACTTACAGAGTCACAATATAAACTATTAAAAGAGTTTAAGAAAAAAGCGTATTCTTTTGATTGGGATGATAACATATTGATTATGCCCACAATAATACATTTGGATTATAGAGTTGGTAATACGGACACATATGTACCGGTTTCAGTTTCCACAGAACAATTTAGAAATGTTAGACATAAATTAGGTAATGAGTTTAGATATCTTAATAATGATATCACACAATCATTTAAAGATTTCAGAGATTATGACGCATTTATAGAAGACACAAAAAAGGCGTTATATCAAAATAAAATCGGACCTAGTTTTCAAAAATTTAAAGAGTCGTTAATAAGTGGTAGTGACTTTTCTATAATCACCGCCAGATCCAATCCACCACAGGCGATTAAAGAAGGTATTAAAGTAATTATAAATAATGCGTTTAGTAATGTGGAAAGAGAAGAGATGGAAAAGAATCTTAATGGTTTATCTATAGATGAGTATTTAAATCTACAAGATTATCATCCTGTATCTTCATCAGAGTTCGCCAAACAATTCGGATTAGAAAGTGTGTCAACTAGTCCCGAAGAAGGAAAAAAGATTGCTTTTAAGAGTTTTGTAGATAGAGTGGTACAACAAATATCGAATATAAAAGATGATGGAGAATTTGAGGGTATTAGTGTTGGATTTAGTGACGATGATTTAGAAAATGTAGAAGTAGTAGAAGATTTAATTAGAGATGAATTACAAGTCTTGTATCCCGAAATTAATTTTATCGTATATGATACTTCAGACCCAAAAGACACAAAAAAGAAAAGGATTATTATAAAAAAATAGAATAAACCAAATTACCACAATCATATATTCTATTATAACCTCTTTCAAACATAATTTCTTGTTCAGTTTTATTGGAATCAAAACCTTCTGAAACTAATATATCTTTTCTAAATTTATATCTATGTTCTCTTTTTTTGTTGACTACATAATGATAGTTTGGTTTAGATGTATTTTTATAAACAAAACCTAATTTATTATATAGATTACCATCACTCCATCTTATATCTGCATAACTAGTAATATTCGTTGGGTTATTCTCTTTAATAAAATGTTTTAATAATTTAGACGGACCACCAATAACAGAATGATTTATTTTATTACAAAAACGTAATAACTCCCATTCGTAGTTAGAACCATTCATAACATTACGTCCTTTACCAAATGTCATTATAGATACAAGTTCATCATTATAATACAAACCATAATTTATTTTACTACCAACACTACCTTGTATATGATTGTCATTTAGGAATTTAGTTTTTATTTTGGTTGGTACTTTTTTAATAATACATTTTCTACCATATATCCTATTATCTGTCAATCCCAATAGATTTTTAATTCTACTTTTCACAATTTCTTTCTTATTGTCCCATTCGTCCTCAAATATGTGAATTAAACGTATCCCTTCTTTATTACATTCGTTTGTTTTATCGATATGATATATTTTGTCTTTGAATAAGTCACAATGATAATATAAACCATTTAACTCAAAACCTATATTCTTCTCTTTAACTAATATATCAATTTCTTTTCCATTTAATATATCTCTATCACTTGTTGTCACATCAAAACCTAAATCACTTATAAAATCAGATAACTCTTTCTCTTTGATTGATCTTAACTCACTCACAGGATTACATAGGGTACAACAATTTAAATTATTGTCAAAACGATAGAATAATAAACTTCTGTCAATGTCATAGTTTTGATTACACTTATCACATTCTAATGTAACATAACTACCCCTATCATTTATTATTTTTAATGTCTTATACTTTTTATTGAATTTTTTTAGTTTCGATATGATATTACTTTCTCTATTATTTTCTAATAATAAATTAGTGGATACACCATATTTTCTAATATTAGTTTTTCTCTTTTTTTCTTTTATACTATCTAACTTATTTGGGTTGGTGACACCTAATTTATTTTTAGTTTTATCTATAATGTATTTAGAGTCTTTGAATATGTTATCTACACCATATCTTTCTAAATTTGTCTCCCTAACTTTATCCTTAACTGTTTTAGTATTCATAGGATGTCCACCATATTTTTTAGTGAATGTATCCTTTATCTTTTCTCTCTGTTCCTTAGATTGGTTATTACATTTTACTGAACAATATACTCCATACCCCTCTTTTAAACTTTTTTTAAATTTTAATTCCTTACCACAATTCCCACATTCTGGTTGTTCTATTATATTATTGATAAATAAAAATATCTTTTCTTTGAAGGGTAAATCATTGTTTAATTTATTTTTTTCCACAAATAAATTAATATTGTCGAAAATATCTTTATAATTTTTTTTAATAAAATCTTCTCTGGTTTTATTTCCCGATTTATTATCTGATAAAAAAAATTTTTTATAATCCATTTTTTTAGAAATTAAGATATTTATTAATAAAGGTAAGAAAAAAAAATGATACTTACAATAATAAATATTAAAAAACTATAAAAAATGGCAGATTTATTAATGAGAATGCCTGTTCCTTACGAACCGTTAAGAAAGAATAGGTTTATTTTGAGATTCCCAGATGAATTGGGGATTCAAGAATGGTGGGTTTCTACAACATCTAGACCTAAGTATACAAGTACGGAAGTAGAAATTCCTTTCTTAAATACATCTACCTATGTAATCGGTAGATTTCAATGGGAAACTATTTCAGTTACATTTAGAGATCCAATCGGACCTTCCGCAACACAGGCGTTGATGGAGTGGGTACGTTTACATTCTGAATCAGTAACGGGTAGACAAGGTTACGCTGCGGGGTATAAGAAAGACGTAGAATTAGAAATGTTAGACCCAACTGGTGTTGTTGTTCAGAAATGGATTTTACAAGGAACTCAATTGAATGACGCAGATTTCGGAGGTTTAGATTATTCATCTTCAGATTTGGCGGATATTTCTTGCACGCTCCGGTTTGATAGGGCGATAAATGTATTTTGAGATTCCTTCATCGAATATAAGACTTTCCCTTTTATGTATATATTTATATATAAAAGGGATTTTTTATGCAATTTAAATGTGAAATATGTGATAAGGAATATGATACATTATGGAGTTTATCTTCTCATAATGTTAAAAAACATAAAATTAAACCGCAAGAAACTTTTATTAAACATAATTTAGAAGGTAAAACACCTGAATGTAAATGTGGTTGTGGTGAGACACCAACATTCTTAGGAATTCAAAAAGGGTTTAGAGATTATATTAGAGGTCACGCATCTAGAATTAACAATAATTGGGGGCATAATGTTGACGCACAGAAAAAATCTAAAGATACACAAAGAAAGTTATATGGGTCAGGTGAAATTATAATATGGAATAAAGGGTTAACCAAAGAAGATGACGAAAGGTTAGATTATGGGGATAAGATAAGTTCTAATTTAGAAAGGAATGAAAAAATTTCAAAGTCACTTAAGGGTAGAAAACGTCCACAGTATGTTTTAGATAAACTTAATGAAGGTATGAGAGAATACTGGAGTAAGGAAGAGAACAAAGAAAAACAAAGTATTTTACAATCCAAAAGAGTAAAAAATAACCATCACAAAAATAAAACTTTATTAGAAAATTATTTTGAGTCTATACTAATAAAATTAAAGTTAAAATATATATCTCAATATACAATATGTGGTTATAATTTTGATTTTTATTTACCTAAATATGACTTAGTTATTGAGGTTGACGGTGATTTTTTTCACTGTAACCCAAAAAAATATCCAGAAGGTCCTATATATGAATCACAAACTAATACAATAAATAATGATAAAATAAAAAATAATATCTGTGATAAAAGTAATGGTATAAGATTACTAAGGTTTTGGGAAGACGACATCAACAATAATATTGAGTGGGTGATTGATGAGATTAAAAAACATATAATTTAAAATTTTTTTTCACATAACCTTTTTATCCTAACAAATAATCCGTATATTTATAAAAAAAATATAAGTATATGGATTTTTCTTTTTTCACCACTGACAATAAATCTGGTTATAAGACTAACGAAAAGTGGTTTTCAAAAAATTATGTGGGTGAATATGATAATATTATAAATTATTGTTCTCCGTATGAATTATCAACCTTTAAAGAAAAGATATGGTTTTATTATCATAAACTATTAGAAGTCCCAAATTGTAGTTGTGGAAAAAAAACTAAATTCAGTAATAGGTTAGATAGGGGTTATAATGAATTTTGTTCACTTTCTTGTTTCAACAGTAATAACAGTGAAATGGTGAAAAGGATAAAAGATACGAATCAAAAAAAATATGGTGTAGATTATTATACACAAACTGAAGATTTCATAAAAAAACAAAAAAATACAAAAAAGGAAAAATACGGTGATGAAAACTACAATAATAAAGAAAAAATGTTGTCAACTAAATCATCTAAGTATGGAAATATAGGTTATAATAATTTTGATAAATATAAACAAACTTGTATGAATCTTTATGGTGTTGACAATTATTCGAAATCAGAAGAATTTAGACAAAAACTTAAAGAAAAAATAAATGAGAGGTATGAAGAATTAAACATTATTAATATTTCAAATGACTTAACATCTTTATCGATTATTTGTGATAAATGTGATGAAACATACGAAATTACACAAAATTTACTAAGGGAACGAAAAAAACATAACTATGAGTTATGTACAAACTGTAACCCAATAGGTATGTCATCATCCTCTTCATATGAAAACGAATTATATGAAATTTTAACCCATTGGGGAGTTGGGGTGGAAAGACATAAAAAAATAAAAGGTGATAATAGAGAAATAGATTTGTTTATACCGAGTCACAACATAGGTATAGAAATTAATGGGTTATATTGGTACAATGAACTTTTTATTAATAAAGATTATCATTTTGAAAAAACAAAATTATGTAGAGATAATGGTATTGATTTAATTCACGTTTTTGAGGATGAGTGGTTATGGAAAAAAGATATTGTATTATCTGTATTAAAAAATAGACTTAATAACATAAATAAAAAAATTTATGGTAGGAAGTGTGATATTGTTGAGATTAGTTCCTCTATTAGTAAAACATTTTTAGATGAAAATCATCTTCAGGGTAACGTAAATACAACATTAAAATTTGGGTTATTACATAATGATGAATTGGTGTCAGTAATGACATTTGGGAAACGTAATGGTATAGGTAATGGTGAGGAATGGGAATTAATAAGATTTTCCAATAAAATAAATTATAATGTGATAGGTGGGGGATCAAAATTATTTAAGTATTTCTTAAAAAAAATTAACCCTAAAATAGTAAAATCGTATTCCGATAATAGATGGTTTAGTGGGGGATTATATGAAAATTTAGGTTTTAAATATATACACGAAACAAAACCTAATTACTGGTATGTGAAAAATGATATGAGATATCATAGACTAAACTTCAAAAAAAATCGGTTGGTTGGTGAAGGTTTTGATAAAAATAAAACTGAAAAACAAATTATGTTCGATAGAAAAATATATAGGGTGTACGATTGTGGTAATAAACTATGGTTGTACGAACATATCATATAAAAATTATTTAATTTCATAAAAAAATCCTTATCATTAGTTTGGTCGGGATTTTTTGTTATTTGAGTATATTTATTAGTATATAATAGTATTTAAAAAGATGGTATGAGAAAAATTAATAATATTAATGAACAAATAGGTAGAATGAAGTCCCTATTTACCGAAGAAAGAATGTTCGGTAATCTTGTGGAACAAGAAGAAAAAGAACTTGAGACTATTGAAATTATAGGAGATACCCCCAAAGTCAAACAAAATACTGATACACCAAAAGAAACTGAAACTGAAGAAGAAGTTAACTTAGATAAAAGAGGTTGTATAAAACACATAAAAGAAAAATTTAAAGAAGTTAATAGTTCTGGTGACGCACCAAAATGGAAACTTGATAATCCTAAAAGTGTTAAGACTATTGAATCGTGTTTAAAAACACATTATGAAACATTCCAAAAAGAGGGAATTTTTAAGGTGGGCGATGAGGCAGAAAAACTAATTGACTTATTGGAATTAAAAATAGAAAAACCTAAAGAGGTTGCGGATAAAGATATCATTCAGATTAAAAATGATAAAGGTCGAGTTGTAATGTTGATTAAAAATGTTAAGGATAACCTATATAGATTTAGAGGTAACAAAGGTGAGGTTATATTTGATAGTGCGAGGTCAGGTGGAGTAGGAAAGGTTAAATATTTCGATCCTCAGGTAGAAAGGTTTATAAGAAATCAGATGAGTTTGGGTAACAAAAAAATAACTATCAACAAAGGAATGAACACTAAAGGACTCGATGTGGGGTCATTTACTGTAAATTAATATATGAGTAAAAAAATTATCATATCAGAATCACAGTACAGACGTGTCTTTTTAAATGAACAATCTTCTATTGATGATATTATAGTATATTTTAACGAAGATAAGGGTAATGTTATTGAACAAACCGCAAGACTTTATAGATTGTGGGCAAATTCTACAAAGCGGTATTCTTACACATACGGTAAGAATAGTTCGTTTGATTTGGACGCTAGTAAAAAACCTGCGAATAGTGGGACATTTGATAAGTCTTTTTCTATTGGTAAATCTCAGTTTGATAAAGATTGGTTAATAGTACCTAAAGAAAATGATTTCCTTTTATTCACTAAAGGCGGTAGAACAATATATTCTGTTTTAACTAAAAAAGTTTTACCTAATGAGTTATCAGAACAAGATATTTTCTATCGTTTAGAGAGGGGTGAAGTTATAAAAGATGTTAAAACTATATCAGAAATTAAAAATATTTATTCTTCTCCTTACACTAAGAAAGCAACTAATGTAGTGCAAAAAGAAAAAGAATCTGACGTAGAAAACAAATTAGTTTCTTTTAGAGATACTATAGATTATTTAGAATCACTTGGGTTAGGGGTAAATGGTTTAATCCCATATAAGAAAAATCAAACCTTTAATCAATCGGAAGATATCCCCTCTACGAACTATTTATTTGCAAAAACCGCGATTAATGGAATTAAGTATTTAACTGATTTAATTGCGGGCAAAGTAATAACAGGTAGTAAGGGTGCGACAAGTATATGTGTTACAAAATTAGATAGTGGGTGTAAGAGTAGCAATCCATATGTCACATCAAGTACTTACAACATAAACTTATCTAGAATTTTATCCAGTTCACCCATAGAAACAATATATGGTAAATATCCCGCATCTTGGATAATGTATGATTATGGGTTTTATTTTAATTGGGAAAAAATTAAAAAAGATCTGGAAAGTACATTCCAAACAGATAAATACGCATATAAAAGTAGTTTATTTTCTGATGGGTGGTGGAATTATTTTACTCAAACATATGGTGTAGGATCTAAAGGTAGTTTCTCACAAATAAAATCGGCAATAAATAAAATATCTTATGATGATTTTGATAAGGTAAGTACTATTAATAAATATGATGATAATAAAAGTGTTTGGGGGTATTTAGGTGATTGTTTTAGTGATTATCACTGTGTTTTAGATATAGCATCAATAGCCACTTTGGCTATTCCCGGTGTTGGTTTAGCAATTAGTTCGGGAATCGACTTTGTAAATGCAGCATCCTATGGTGTTGAAGCATATAATGCCGATACTGAAGAAGAAAGGGATGGGGCATTAATTGCTGGTACACTTACTTTGTTTGGTGGTTTATTAGGTGGTGGAGTTGGACAAACTAAGAGATTAGTGACTAGGGGTAACGCAAACCCTAATATTTATCAGTACGCTGATGAAGTTATGGATAGGGTGAAAAAAGAAATTCCTGATGCTAAAAATCTAAAAGAACTTGACCCAACTAAAGGTAGTCTCATACAAAGAAACTTTAATGAAAAACAAATACCTGAAAATTTAACTAAAATCTATAAAGAAACTGCGGAAAAATATGGATTAAAAGAAAATGATATTTTAGTCGCACATGACATACTTAAAGATTTTAGTAAGATTGATATTAATCTTGCGAAAAAATATACTGAAGCTTTGAACGCTTTAACCAAAAGGGTCGATAGAGCGAGTTTATTTAAATTCGCCAAGAGACCTGAGTTTCAAAAAATGTTAATAAATAATAATGGTGATGTTATTGTAACATTAAATAAGTATATGAAACTAGTTGCAAAAAAAGAAGCGATAATGGAGGGTACATTATTCGTAGCATTAACAGTGGCAATGGAAGAACCAGAAGTACAACAATGGTTAGCAACAAAAATTATAGATTTAAAAGCAAAACTTAATCCTACAGTTAAAAACATTGTCCAATCGGAAGGTTATGATTGGGAAACAGTTAAGGAAATTTTTAATTCTGATGGTAGTGTGGGAGATAACACATTATTAAACCAGGCATGGGAAAGAGGTTGGAGACCTTGGCCTAAAGGGGAAGAACCTAATGAGGAGAGTGTTTTTGAAAATGGTATATTATGGTTATTCAAAAACCCAAAATACCAAACAGAGACATTTAAAAATAATTTTAGTGGGTTTGGTATCGATAATGTGGTGAGAGAGGTTAAACCTGAAAAAGATGAAGATAGAAGAGAAGGTGTGATATATTATGACACTAAAGAAGAATTAGAACTACGTAATAATATCGATGATATTATTACTGATGAAGAAATAGAAGCAACTGCGAAAATTTTAGATCAATATCTTTAACATTATATTATGAACGAAAAAAGAGAGAGAATTTTAAAAATAAGAAAAAAAATACTAGATTATAATAGATTTATATTAGAGTATGGTTTTAATCCAGAAAGAGATATATTTATTAATGAAGACATAACATCTATTTTAGAAGAATTAGAAGAATTAGAAAAAGAAATTAATAATGAAGAATAATTTATTAACAGAAATAAAACACATTAAACACCTTATGGGGTTAAATGAGGCGAATAATCAAGAATGTGAAAAACAACTTGAGGATGCAGGATATGTGGTATACAATAGGGTGGAATTACAAAAAATGGATGCAGACTGTGAGGAAAGGCCTAAAATAAAATGTGTGAAAAAATGGTTAGATGACAATAACATAAAAAATTATTCAATAGGTAAACATGCGGGAATATGTTATATAGTTGCACAAAGTGAAAACAAAATAACGCATACTGTTGGTACTAAATCTAAAGAGATATATAAAAAAACATATGCCTTTTGGGATAATGGGGATATTACATATGTCAGTACTTTTGATGTATTACAAAAATGGAATGAAGGTGAATCTGATGAAAAAACGTTATCACAAGTTCAATTTAAAGGTAAATATGTGTGTGGCGGATCAGATATTAATTTTGAAAATGTTACGTATCAGGGTGTCTATGAATTTGATAAATATGATGATTTAATAAAAAGTAATACTATTGCTGGGAGTTTTATGACTAAAAAATCTGATGGAAATGATTACGTCAGATTGGTAAATTATCATGATACAATTGGTACACTTAACCCTTTTTAAGTTAATTAAAATTATTATCTATTATACAATATTAAAATATGAAAAGAAAATACAATACATTAAACGAAGAAATGAACCGAATGAAATCACTATTCGGTGAATCTAGATTATATGGAAATCTTGAAGATAAAAAAGAAAATATAATTACTGAACAATATAGGTTTTTTAGTGATTTGACTTCATTATATAAAGTAACACTTAAGTCTTTTGCCGATTTAGGTAATTTTACGAAGTTTATAAATACAGAAATTAGAAATGTAGATGATATCATAAAACATTTAGACGAATTTGAGGCTTTATGGAGAGTGGTTTCACCAGACGTTGCAAACTGGCCTGGTGTAAAAAAGAATTTAATTAGACTTAAACAACTTAGTGATTCAGATAAATTGAAAGATATACCGGAGGATGTGTGGGTAAGTCAAGTTTTAAATGGATTTCCAGAAAAAGGTGGTATGAGAGACATAGTTAATGACATGTGGAGAATAGCGAATAATAAAAATCCTTATTTACCTCAAAAAGTCGAGAATAGAATCGTTACGACTGATCCTAATACAGGCACATTACTTATTGGCACTAAAAATGAGGGGGGTGGTATTGTTTATAAAAATGAGGAGGGTAAAGTTGTTATGGTTGAAAAAGATCCCGATATTAAAGTAGATGGTAGTCGTACTAATATAAAACCTGATATAGAAGATGTTGATTTTATTGAAGTTAAACCAGATACACCATTAGATGATTTAAATGGTAAAACTGTTGCGGCGTCTGAGGAAAATATTAAAAATGTGGTTGACGCTGTTGGTGATAAGATTGCAGGTGAGACTAAAAATGGGAATAAAGTTGTATTTACTATTACAGGTGAAGGAGAAGAAGGTGTTAGGGCAGCACAAGAAATGATGGATAAAATCACAAGCAATAAAGGTGGGGCTAGTACAGGTGATGAGGTATTAGAAGATATGACTCAGGAAGTTACAGAGAGAACAGGGGAAAATCCTGAAGTAGTTAAAAATAAACTTCAAGATAAACTTAAAAACTTTGCTTGGGGGACAAGATTTTGGTGGAACCCTACCACTTATGGGCCACCTGAGAAATGGTTGGCAGAAAAATGGGGACAAAATCTGTCATGGAAACCAGATGCGAATAGCTGGATGAATCGTAGAACCGCTAAAGTTGTATTTAGGTTATTTCTTGTTGGTGGGACATATGAAATCGTAAAAACAGGCTTGGATCCCGATAGAGATTTTTACGCAGGTGGTAAGAATAATATATTAGTACACAGTTGGAATGATCTCACTAGATTAATTGGTATGGCGATAGACGGAATCAATAGTGGTGCGATTAAAGACATGACATTACAGATGGTGGAAGATGGATTAATGAATATTGGAGGTACTGATATTAAAATAGTTAAGCAAAATGTTTTAGATAAAGCAATGAATGAAATACAATATATAAATAGTAAAGAACTTGATGAAGATGGACAACGAAAAAGTATGATGACATGTACTACACTTTCTAAAATGACAACGGATGATGAGGTTGTAAAATTTATCATTAAAAAACACGCAGATAAAGGAATCGCAGATGAGTTAGAAAGACTTAAAGGGGAATTGGGTGGAACAGGATCGGAGAAATATCGAGAGGCTCGTGATATGATGGAACAATATTTTGATACGATTTTGAAAACTAGTTTGGCGGATGATAATTTAAAACAGGCAATCGGTGAAGCGCGAATGGCATGTGAAGAGGCGGCTAAAGAACAATCTGAAATCGATGATATGAGTACTGAAGAATATACTGTCACTATCTATGGTGGAGGTGGTATTTAATTTTATCCTTCATAAATAAAAAAGTTTTAATAATATAGTAATATGGAAAATAGTAGTTTTATGAATCCGAACTTTGTACCAGATGAGTACAAAGTTCCTTATGACGTAATTGAGTTACCCTCGCAAGGGTTGTTATATAAAAATAAAAAATCATCAGTTACGGTGGAATATTTAACTGCATATGATGAGAATATATTAACATCCCCTAACTTATTAAACAGTGGTAAAGTTTTAGATGTTTTATTAGAAAGAAAAGTAAAAGATTTAGGGTTTAATACTAAAGAATTAGTTAGTGGTGATAGAATGGCGATACTTTTATATTTAAGAACCACAGGATTAGGCAACGAATATGAACAGATGGTTTTTGATAGTACAGGCAATATGGTTCAAGCTACAATCGATTTAACAACTATTAAATCAAAAAATTTAACGGTTAAACCTGACGAAAAAAATGAATTTGATTTTGTTTTACCTGTCTCCAATAAAAAAATAAAGTTTAGATTATTAACACAAAAAGACGATGATGAGATAGACGAAATAGATAAAAAGTTATTGGAAAAAAATAATAATGTATCCACAGTCAATTCACTTAGGTTAGAAAGATCTATAATGGAGGTAGATGGTGAAAGAGATAAAATGAAAATTTCTCACATCCTTAAAAATTTAAAAATAATGGATGTTAGAAAATTTAATAAATATGTTTCAGATATAGAACCAGGGTTACATTTAAATGTAACCGCTAGGACCCAGGGGGGGGAGTCCGTAGACACCTTTCTTAGAATTGGAAGGTCTTTTTGGAATCCTGAAGTATGATAACTACTATCAGAATCTACTTAACGAAAAATTATTCTTAGTAAAAAACGGATTTTCTTATCAAGATGTTATGATAATGCCTTCTCACGTAAGAAAGTATTACATTAAATATTTGTTCCCAAAGGAAGAATAATATATTTTAACGCATATTTATATAATAAATGTAGGTATGGAAAATTCATTAAAAAAATATATTAATGTTATTAACGACATCAATTTAACTATTGAAACTCTTTGTGAACAATCTGATGAAAAAATAAAAAGTGATATCGGTGAGTTAAGGGGTGAGATTTCATATCTACGTAATTTATTTTATGAAAAACAAAATACTAGTATCGACTTTAAAAATATAACTATAAGGTTTTTAGGTGAATATGAATTAACATTACCTAAATACGGTGTGGAGTCTTTTGATAGAACATTAAAAGGTGAAATGTATTTTAAAGTTATTGGAGGTAATAATCAATATATAGATATAAAAACAAATAGTTTCCCTAATACCTTTAAAATTAGACTTCATTATAAAACCTTAGTAGAATATAACAAACAAAGAGGTGATGCGTTTTTAATATACCAAAGAGGGACACAATACTTAGAAGGTGAAGAAACTAAAATTAATTTTACTATAATTAAAAAATCATGAATGTAATATTATTTTTAAAAGATAGGTTAAAAAAAATTGAAGAACAATCTATAGAAATTGAGAAAAGGTTGAAGAAGGAGGAGTTATTAAAAAAAAATGATAAAAATAATAAAAAATAATATTATGGAATATGGCTTGTGATCCTTCAGTTTTTGATCCCTCAAACACTAATTTTGGTGAACAAATTAGATGTTTAAGAGAAGAAGTCTCAGAATTAAGAAAAGAAATAGATAGGGCAGCAACTTCTACAGGAAATTTTTCTTCTAAATTAGGTAGTACTTACATCATTTTTACGGGCATGAAAGATGCGGTAAAAGAGTTGAAAAATAGTATGAATGAGTTTACCAAAAATACACAAGCACATTATGATTTATCGGAAAAAATTGCAGAAAGTTACAAAGAAGTAGGTTTGAGCATAGGGTTAGCAGTTGGTAGGTCTAGAGGATTCGCACAAGCATTTAAAGGTGGTGTCGCAGAAGTCGCTAGGTTTGGTGGTAGTATAGAGGATGTTAAGGGTATATATAGTGATTTTGCGGATTCTTCTGGAAGGGTTAGAATTTTAGGGAAAGACGAGGTTAAAGAAATATTTCGTTTAGGTGAAGCAGCAAATTTAGTGGGTAGTGAATCTGCATCCCTTTTTGAAACCTTTGATTTAATGGGTATTGGTTTTGAAAAGGCTGGTGATTATTTAGAAAATCTAATCATAGAGTCCCAAAGTATAGGTTTGAATTCATCTAAAGTTGCAAAAGTATTATCTCAAAATATAGATAGAATGCAAACATATTCATTCGCTAACGGTGTTAAGGGTATGACCCAAATGGCAAAACTAGCAGTTAAAATGAGAATGGATGTGTCAGATATGTTAGGTATGTCAGAAAAATTTTACGAACCTGAAGCGGCAATAGAGGCCGCGGCAAATCTACAAATGTTAGGTGGTGATATCGCAAAGGCATTTGGGGATCCTTTTGAAACAATGTATTTGGCTAGAAATAAACCTGAAGAATTAGCAGAAAGAGTTAGTTCTATGGTTGAGAATATGATCACATTTAACGAAAAGACAGGAGAATATGAATTTCCCCCAGAAGCTAGAATGCAACTTAAAGCAGCTGGAGATCAATTAGGTATTAATGTCGATAAGATGATTGAGATGGCTAGACAGTCAGCAAAAATTGGTGACGTTAAAGATAAACTTAATATGTCGGGTTCAGCTTTTTCTGAAGACGAGATGGATGCTATTGGTAGTATGGCTAGAATGAGTAAAGATGGAGGGTTTGTAGTTGACATATACGATGAAAATGGAGAAAAACAAACTAAAGCAATTGAAGACTTAACATCCGGAGATTTAAAAATGTTGGTTCAACCACCTAAAGACGAACAAGACTATATGACTAAAATGATTGATAATTCTATGACGACAAATAGATTATTAGCTTCAATAAACGACTCTTTTCAAAAACAATTCGTAGAAGGTGTTGACATATATCAGATGTATGAACAATCGTCTAAACAAACCCTTATTGCGACTAGAGATTTAGTTAAAAAAAGTATTGAAGGAGTTATAGACGAACAGAAGACAAGTTTAGTAGGTACACTTGGAACTATGACTGTAGATACGTTTGCGGCAATAGACGAAAAAATTGCGTCAGGTATAAGATCTATGGATGATATTTTTAGTCAAGACTTAGATATAGACTCTTCTGGGATAATAAATATTTCATCTCCTTCTACTAGTATAAACTTATCTGAAGGTGGTGGAGGTAGTTCATCATCATCTATTAATGCATCACAATTGGGGGCATGTAGTGCAAATGGTGGGAAATTTATTAATGGAAAATGTATAGGACCTGATGGCGCAGTGATTGAAATGGCGAAAGGTGGTATTGTGACTAAACCTGTAAACGCTCTTATTGGTGAGGGTGGAGAATCAGAGGTGGTTTTTCCTTTAAGTAAATTAGAAAATTTTATACAGACACAAAAAATGGGTGGTAAAGTTACTTTAGAAGGTAATCCTACTATAACACTTAATATAAATTCTAATGGGTCAGATATTAGTTTCTCAGAACAAGATAAAATAAAAATGAAAGAATCTATAATTAGTGTTGTAACCAAAATGTTTAATAATGGTGGGTTACCTGATGGTGCTAACATACCACAAGGTTCAAAAGGGTTTATCCAAACCATATAATAAAAAAATTTTTAATTTATTTTCATTTTACTATTGACTTTTCAATAAAAATTACCTATTATTACCAGGACTAGTATAAGCAATAATTTATACAAGTTTTCAAATAAATAATAATAAATCAAGTATAATAATTATTATTTAATCTTCCTGAATTTTATTGATGTAATATTTATATAATAAGAAATAATTATATATGGCAGGAATATTAGACTATCAAGGGATATTTTATCAACAAGGTATACTATCAACACAACAGTTTAGAAATAGTTTACTTAACAGAAATTTACCGCCACCTGTTAATGAAACATTAACCCAATCTGGATTAGTATCTAAATTAGATGATATTGGTAAAGTCATTAATGTACCTATATTCGGTACAGGAGATGAAAATATACCTGTTCATTATAATGAGGATGAAAGAATGTTTGGTTTGGGAACCTTTTTCAGAACTACACAGAATGTCAATTTAAACCCATATGTACCACAAGATGATAATTATGTTACTTATGAATTAACAATCCCTCCTGTGTTACCTAAACCACAACCTGAAGGGTTTGGTGAAAAAGTAAAGAGTCCTTACCCAACATCGTATTCAGTAGAAAGATTTGATTTAATCAATAAAGGGGATAAAAAAGGTGTCGGTTTTCCATTTAATGTAATTGATAAATACAGATCATTAAATTTTCAAAAAGAAAGTTCTATTGGTCTTGTTGGTGGTCAACAGTTGGAGAAAACAATAATTGATAAAATATCGCAAGTTGAAACTGTTCAAACTAATAGTATTACAAATCCAATTGGGAATGTAAAAGATAATTATGTTAATACTTTAAGGGGAAACAACCCACCCTTTATCATTTTACCAAATGACGCTATAGGTTGGAATGAATATAATACAAGTAATAAAATAAATGGTGGATCGACTGATGAAGGTGAAGGTGTAGAACCAACAATGGGTACTGAAATCAGAATGAAAACTTTGTTAGGAAGAACAGGTATTAATCAAGTTAAGTTCGCGTTTGATTTATTAAATAGAAATTCGTATAGACCTTTATATGAAGATAGTAGATTTGTTGGTACATCAGATGAAGGTACTAATGGAAGATATTATATTGGTAATGAAAAAAATACTAATAGGGGTTCATTAATTACTAAAACTTTCGACAGTTCAGATTTCAATGGTGAAATAGATACACCGGGAAATATACAAAGAACATCCATTGAGGGGATTTCGGAACCGTTTGGAGAACCAAATAAGTTTTTTTGGACTACTGGCGGTGAACAAAACTTTAATGAAAAAACGTTATTATATAAAACACAACAGTTGGTTAATAATAATCAGGATAGTGTGTTTATTAATCAAACTAGAAAGTTTTTTAAAGACAAAAAACAAAATAGATTAATTAGTAGAGGTAACGCAATTGGGGAGATTGAGTTGATAGATCTTTTATCCAATGGAAATTATTGTAGAGTATGGACTGTTAACGATAGATATAATTATTTAAGGGCAATAAGAAATACTGGTTTATTCACATCTGAAAATGGACTTAATGGGTTTTCTACTGATACAAAAGAAAAAGAAAAAAGTGTTTTATTGGATAGTGGAATTCCAAAGTATCACCCAACGAAATTAGATTCTACCACCACTAGAAAGAGATTTATGTTTTCAATAGAAAATTTAGCGTGGGCAGATAATTTGGCGGATTTACCTATTAGTGAAATAGGACCTGGAGATGTATTGAGTGGTAATAAAGGGAGAATTATGTGGTTTCCACCTTATGGGTTAACCTTTGACGAAAGTTCAAGTACAAATTGGACTTCAACTGATTTTATCGGTAGAAGTGAACCTGTCTATACCTATAATAGCACAACTAGAAGTTCATCGATATCATTTAAAATATTAGTTGATCACCCAAGAGTTATTAATGGTTATAGAGGTAAAAGTAATAATCTTATTGAACGTTTTATGGCGGGTTGTGTGACACCTGAAGATTTTTTAAGTTCTTTAGATTCTACAGTATCACAATCTACAAAAGAAGAAGTCCTAAAAAAACTTAAAGAAAAAAAATCACAAAAGGCTACTAACTTAGAAAAAATAACAGATACTGGTACTATAAATTATGTATGTCCCCCCCTCAAAAGTGAATGTGATTTAAGTGAAAAAGTATATAATGATTCTGAATTAACTGATATAACAGATCAAATTCAAGATTTTTTAACTAAACAGGCAACCACTTCTGATCCAGAAATTAAAATAACTATAGATGGATATTATGGTGAAGATGAAAATATTGCAAAAAGTAGAGCAAACGCAATAAAAGAAAAACTTATAAGTTCACTGGGTAGAAATAATATTAAATATGTGACAAATGCGGTTGTAGAAAACGCACAAAAAGTAGAAGTTACATGGGAAAACGATCCTGATAATTCTAAATCTGCACAACCAAAAGAAGAAGAAAAAGAAAATGCTACGGGTACTTATGACCCTGAAGAAGTTAAAGCCATTGATAGTTTGTTAATAGATGAAAGTACGTATTTTGATTTTATAGATGGTAATTACCCTAATTATTTCAAAACTATATCAGAAAAGATTAAGTATTTCCAACCAGGATTTCATAGTATAACACCTGAAGGTTTAAATAGTAGATTAACATTCCTTAACCAATGTATGAGACAAGGACCAAGTATATACGATAAGGGTGCGAATATACAACCTCAGAATTTATCTTTCGGTAGACCACCGATATGTATTCTTAGGATAGGTGATTTTTTTCACACAAAAATTGTGATAAATAGTTTATCTATAACTTATGATGGCCCACAATTTGATTTGAATCCTGAAGGTATTGGTGTACAACCTATGATTGCAACAGTACAATTATCTGTTAATTTAATTGGTGGACATTCTTTAGATGGACCGATTAATAGATTACAGAATGGAGTTTCATTTAACTATTATGCAAATACTGAAATATATGAACCGAGGGCAGATTACATACAGGATGGTAAATTAAATGATGGTATTAAATTAAGTGAGATAAGAAAAGATATTTTAGGTGAGGCAGGATTAAATCAGTTAGTAAAAGATTTAAAAGAGGAAGGTACTGTAAAACAAGAAAAAGACGCAGAAGAGAATACAGATGATACGGATGGAAATGGGGACGATGTTTTGGAAATAATAAGTGATGGTAAATCAATAATAACTATTAAAACTAAAGATGGAAATAATCCTAAAGATGTTATTGTAAAAGGTAGTGATCCTAACCCTTCTAATAAATTAGGGTATGAATTTAATAATTTAGATGAAACATTAAATAATGTTAATGGAATATCAGGTAGTACTGTTGATATAAATGTTAATTTTAAGACTAATAATTTGGTTGACCCCACTGATTTAGGTACCGCAGAATCTACTCTTAGTGGTGCTTCACAAACATTAGAAACTGCAAAAACTAATTTCAAAACGTTTAAAACAGAACCTAATAAGAAGGCATATGAAGATGCACAGACTAAATATAATGAAGCAAAAAAGGATTTAGATGAAGTCAAAAAAGATAAAAAGGATACTATTAAAGTTACTGCGTTTTTAACCGAAAATAAAAGTAAAACTAGAAAAGTCAAAACATTTACAATAACAAGTCAGGGGTTAACTTAATATAGATGGGAAAAGAATATTACGACAGATATCAAAAATTTAAAGTTAATGGTTCATATAAACCATTACCGTTTATAAAATTAGATACTAAACCTACAGATAAAACTGTTGTTTATAGGTCACAGTTTAGTAGATTGGATAAACTAAGTCAGATATACTATGATAATCCATATCATGGATGGTTAATTTTATTGGCAAACCCACAATATGGTGGTGTAGAAGAAAATATTCCTGATGATGAAATTATTGTGATTCCTTTTCCATTCAGAGATAGTTTACAAGTGTATATTGATAAAGTAGAAGAATATAAAACTTTATATGGTATTTAAAAAATAGTTTTTTTATGGCAGAGAATGGAGTAGAAGAGATTGGAAGGGTATTTGTTGTTGACCCCAACCCAATTCAGAATGATATTATACCACCTGAAGATATGTTTATATACGTTAAATTTTCGGCGTATCCTAAAAATAGAGTAACATATAATGGAGACAGTTTTGATATTAGAGGTGTTGAAGATGAAGTTAATTTTATATCAACAAAAATAAGATATAATAATGATGGAAAATTAGATCCTAATCCACAACAAACATATGCAACTACTGATTGGACAAACATAGGTGGGTTTAAAGGTGAAGATACTAGAAGTTCCGGAATTTTAGAAGGTTTCGGTATAAAATCTATTAACATAGTATATAACGCTAGTTTAGTACCAGTAGTAGATATAACATTTACAGATGTAAGGGGTAGTGCGTTATTCGATATTTTAGGTAATGATGATATTAGATCACCATATTCTATATTTTTTAAAATGCCTTATCCTGTTTTCAAACTTTCAGTAAAAGGTTATTTCGGTCAAAAGGTAGATTATTGTCTACATATGACTAATTGGAATTCACAATTTGATGGTTCTACAGGTAATTTTGATATTAGTGCAAATTTTTTAGGTTTCCAACAAGCGTTTCTTAATGATATGGTAATTGGAAATATTGTTGGTGTTGTCAATACAAAAGAGGGGTATGGTAAATTAAATGAAATTTATGATAGAACCGATTCAAACTTTGGTTTAAGTTCTAGTGGCGACGGTAAAAGTTTAGAGGAATTACAAAGGGTAGGTAAGTTAAATATAAGAAAATTAGATGATTTTTTTATAAGAATTTCAAAACTAAAAGTAGAATCAGAATCTTTAAAAGATGATTTAGATACATTTAAAACGTTAAAATTTTTAAATGGTAAAAAAAGTATACTAAAAGAATTACAAACATTTATAGGTCCACCGATTGAAAAAGAATCCGATCCAACCGATCAATCTAATAATGACGGAACAACTAAAGATTATCTAAAAATAAACAATAGTATTAAAAAAATAGAAACTAGTGGTATAAATGATAGGTTATTAGAATTAAAAAAAAATTATTTTTCTATTAGGGATTATCTTTTAATTAATAGTATATCTATTGGCAATTTTAAAAATTATATTATTACATTAAATGATATTGTTACTAAATATAATGAATATATTACTGACGATAGAAATCAAGAATATACTAATACAGATAGTTTAACTAATCTTTCTAAATCTGCTGGAAATAAATCAATATCTAAAGGTAAACTATTAAGTGATATTATATCCGATGTTACCACCTATTTAAATACACCAAAAGACAAACAGTTTATTGAACTATTTAAAATAGATGATAATAGTGAGGATAAATGGAAAAATTTTGTAATTGACTCCCAAAAACCAAATGATGAATTGATTTTAAATCAATCTTTTTCATTACAGAATGTTTTATCCTATATGGTTGAAAGAGGAGATGAAATATACTTGAAAAAAAATTATAAAGGTGGTAATGATGTTAACAATAATTTCGATATAAATAATTTTAATAAAGAAGTCTCAAATGGCACATATTATAATCCCAATATGTTACGTGATACTGTTGTGGTTGTTGCAGATTTTAGAGAAATTAGGGAAAAACTTGAAAATGAAATACAATCTTTAGAAAGTATTATAAAATCACAACAACAAATTGTACAAGAAGACTTAAATGAGAAATTATTTAACAAATCTAATGATTCTGAGAATGAGTTCAAACCCACAATAAAAACTTGTTTTGAGGTGTTGGCGAATAACACACAAGCAATGGTTGAAACGATTTATGAAATAACTAAATCTAGCGAAAATTTAGGTTCACAAAGAAATAGTTTAATTAAAGGTCGACAAACTGATATCCCTGAAACGTTATTAAATAGTTTGTCTGAAAATAATAAATCTATTGCGTGGCCTTCTTTCTATACCGATGTTAGTGGAAATGAACCACAAAAAGAAATTTATATTGGTGATGTACAGGGTGTAACTAGAACTAATTTCCCTGAGTATGATTTTGTTGAACGGGTATTCGATAATTTCATATCAAAAAGAGAAGAGTTACAACAAATTACTAAAACTAGTGTATTGAATAATGGTACTGATACGGACAATTGGTTTCCTATTAATCCTATGGATTACGATGTTAATCCATTTTTAAAATTGAGGTTTTTAAATTCGGAACCGGAAATTATTGAATATTTTACGGAACAAATGTTAACTAGAATTGCGTTATGGCAAAATTATTCTAATTTTGATACAACCACAGGTGGATCATTTGAAGATTACGCAAAATTTGACGCAATTAATGCGTTTGAAACCGTAAACGTAAATAATCAGACAGTTTTAGTTATTAACAAAATAATTGATAGAATAAAAAATGATGGAGATAAATTTGGTGCGAATAGTTTAATAGGTCAAACAAATTTTTTTAAAAATATTGTTGTTGGGGATGATGGTGTTATAACATATGCATTAAAAGAAGGTGATGGGGTACAACCAAAGATAGGTAACATTGAGTTCGGGTTAAATTACAATAATGCAAACATAGATTACATTTTATTTGATAATAAAGAAATTATAAACAACTCTAGTAAACTTTGGGATAAAATACAAACATCAAATGAATACAAAAAATTTTTTCCTAATGACCAAAGTAAGTTTACTAAAAAAGAATATAAAGGTGATTTAATATATGAAACTAAATATGTTGCAAGTAATAATCTATATACTAATAATATATATAATGTTTGGGGTAAATCAATAGGTAACAATCTATTAAAATCATCAAATATTGAATCAGAAAATAACATAACTACATTTGGAAATGTAATATTAGAAAACATAGATAAAAAATTATCTTCTGGTGATACGACAGGAATTTATTTGAATAAAACATACTTTACTGATGACACCGAAACCACCTATGAAGAAACTTTTACCGGTGGAAAATTTTATACCCAACAAACAATTTTTGGCAGTGGGTATTTATTGTTATCAACAATTCCATATAGAGATTTTAAAAATGGATTTATAAATTCATTATTTCCTGGTGATAAATTTTTTGGTGCGAGAATTGTTAAATTACCTGAATTATATGTTTACTATTTGGGTTCAATATTATGGAGATATAATGAGAATACTGATCCATTAGTTTGGACAGACTATACGAATTTCCAAACAAATAAAAATAATTACCCCACTAAAATAAGTTATTATAAATCCATTCCGTCTGAAGAAAAACCATTAGAAGATGAATTGATAAATTTACCTATTAGTGTTAAAAACGCACTAATAAATAAATTTAAAGAATGGGTAAAACTTAACTTTAATTCTACACAAACAGGTAAATTTGAGTCGGAATTAGATAATTATGTTAGTGATATACCCAATAATATAGAAAAAACAAAAAATTATTTACTTAGAGAGTTGACAAAAACTACTGAACTAATAATATTAAATCCTAAAATTTTTGATAAAAATAGGAAAAATAAATTATTTATTACAATTAATAAGATAGATGAATACATAAATAAATTCTCTGAACTTTTTTCTAAAAAATCCACTGAAAATAGTGACACTAGTGGTAATAATGTAGAGGAAGAAAAACAAAAAGTTAGTGAAAAAAACAAAAAAGAGATAAAATTACAAATATATAATTATTTTAAGAATATTAACGACAAATGGGTTGCGGGTAGTGAAGAGGGTAAAAGTTTTAACGTTTGTGGTGCCGGTAATAACGGATCAACCAATAGTACCGTTAAAAAACCAAATAATTTAATTGATTATTTTAGATTTATTGATAGAGGATGGAGTGACATTGGTGATCAGGCAACAATAAATTTAAATAGTTTTTTAAGTTTAGGTAATAATCAAGATACTAGTGTTTATTTCTTTATGTCTAAATTGTTAAGAGATAGTAATTTCTTATTTCAAATTTTACCTAGTTATATTGATTATAAAGATGAGAAAGAGGTCGCAAAAATGTTTAGGCCTTTCACCACTTTAGAATCTCCCGATTCATCTGGACCAGTTTATTGTTGTATATATGTAGGTGGCGCATCACAAGTTTTAGATATAAAAGAAACAAATAATTATTACTTTAACAATGATGGTTATGCGTTTAAAAATGGGGAAATACCTTCCGATATGGGAGACACAAATAACGCAATTGAAGCCAAAGATAAACGCAAATTAGTTGCGTTTAGGGTTGCGTTTGGGGCTCAAAACCAAACCATATTTAAAAACGTTTCATTGAATCAACAAGAACATAAAGAAACGGGTGAATACTTTAATGTATTATCAGAAATAATCGACAAAAGAGGTGCAACCCAAAAGGTATATCAGGGTACAGATTTATTAAGATTATTTAAAACAAGATCCTACACGTGTCAAGTTGATTCTTTAGGGTGTATGAATATACAACCATTGATGTATTTTGACTTACAAAACGTACCATTTTTTAATGGGGCATATTTAATTACGAGTGTTAGTCATAGTATTACACCTAACCATATGACAACTAATTTTAAAGGTGTACGACAATCTAAATACATAACACCACCAACAACATCTATAACTGCGGATATTGATATAGATTTAAATGAGACAAATGAGATACCTAAAATAGAGTTTTCTAATTTAAATAATACAAATCAGATTTATAGTATTGGTGTTGATTCTGGAGTCGCCAACCAAGTATTTGAGGTTAATCAGATAACTATTGAAACATTGAATATATTAGGTGTCTCTACAAGTGGAATAACTGCCGGTGACATTGACTTTATTAAAACTACTATAAATGGATCAACTAACGCAGATGTGGCAATGTTTTTTGCAAATGCGTTAGTTAACTCAAACAATTTCCTAAATAGTGAAGATAACTGGAATAATGGAGAATTTTCTAAAAATGAGGTCAAATTCCCCTCCAATGTAGAGTTTTCTGGAGAAACTAAAGCGTATCAGATAAGTAATATCCAATTTTCTCCATCAGATAATCAATATTTCACATATACACCTACTACTACTGCAACTACAACTAGTTCTGAAAATCAAGAAACCGCATATTATTTTCCAAATACACCATCTTCTTTAATAGAATATGATAAAGTTAATGTTGATCCTGAATCTGTGTTAAAAATAAAATTAGATAACTTAACGTATTATAATATTTTTCAAGGAGATGAATATATGTATCGACCAGTAGGGTTCTTATATATGATAGGTAGAAAACAATATTTTGATTTGTTTGGTTCGGACGCAATTAATTCACCACAAAATTATTACCAACCTCCATTCCAAAGAAGTTTTGAAATTGCTTATAAAGTTTGGACAAATATAAAAGATGGAAATGGTAATACCGGATCAGGATATTCAAAAACTGATGTTGGAGGTAGGTTAGGTTCGTTCACTTCATTTAATCAATCAAGACTAGCGTCACAACAATTTAAGACTAAAAGTATTGAGGAGTCTGCAAAAGTTTTCCAAAAAGTATTAAATATATTTACACATAAAGGTGAACCACTAATTGATTTCTTTAACCCATAATTGTTTTTTATAAAAAAAATTATTATATTTGTAATATGTATATTGGAAATATAGTTACAACTTCTAATTTAGAGTTAGAAAACTTTAAGATTTGTCATAAGTTAGATACTATTGACGATAGGTTACCTACGCTAATTATCGGTTGGAATAAAACAAAAGAACTTGTTGAAGATAAGGTATCTATTCTTCACAAACAAATTAATCCTAAATTATTTTGGACTTTTTCTACAAAAGAAAGAAAATCAGAATATGAAACAGATTTAGATTCTTTTATGTCCTTTTGTTATAATTCTTTTGGAGAAAACATCCCATATGTTTATTTGGATTTATTATATGGTAAAAGAATGGTAAACTTTAGAATTATAAGAAAAATATTGAATTTAAAAACCCCAACAACATATATTTCACCTAATGATATGATTTACATATATGGCGAAAACTTAATATTTGGTATAGATTTAAATGTTTTATCTTTAATTGAAGGTAAAAAAGATAAAATAACCCAAACCATAAAAAACTTATCGAATAATACTTTGATAGATTCTGAGATATTTAATAAATGTAAGGATTTTATTTATAAAATAAAAAACAAAAACAGGTATATTCCTTACATTTATACTTATGGATTCGAACAATAAAATTATAACACTGGCGTCTTTTGTATATTTGAATAAAATAGATAGTTTTAAGAAATATCTATACAATAGATTTAAAATAATAGATGAAAATATTTTCCACTATACCTTTAATGAAGAAGACAAAAAGATTTTAACCTTTATGGTTAGGTTAAATCAAGGACAAAGAGTTGACACAAATTCATTTTACCCGCCTACAATTATAGTACATAAAAAAGGAGAATGTTTTTATACCATTAATGCGCTTAATCAATTAATTGAATCAATTAGTGATACTGATACAGGTAATATAAATCATAAAAATATAAAAATAGATTGGGATAACTATCAAAATAAAATGTTAATCATTAAAAATGGTGATTTAAAAATGTTGACAATAAATAGAGATTTTTCTTAAATTCCTAATATTTATTAATAAAGGTATTATGGAAACTAAAAAAGAAAATAGAGAAAGAGAAACTTTGGAGAATAAATTAGATAATTTTCTCAACGACACTAATACACAAAAAGAGTGTGAAGGTGACGAGTGTATTATTAATGATGGAAAAGAAATCGTTGAAAGAGTAAACAAAGTTTATAAGACTAATGATGGAAGACAACTATTAATGTGATATGAGTAAGAAAAATTTATTAAGCGAAGAATTAAAAAGATATAAACAGTTATTGGAATATACTTTTTATGTGTCAGAAGAAGATGAACCTAAAGATGTTAATGGTAATTTATTGTTGGATGATATGATAACTGAACAAGATCCACCAGAAGAAGATCCTTTTGGGGGAACTGAATCTACACCAGAAGAAGAAGGCGGTATGGGTACAGATACTGAAGATATGACAGTAACAGATCAAGAGGATGAAATCAATCCCTTTGGTGATACTGAAGTAGAAGATGAATTTGCAACAGAAGAACCATTAAGTGGAGAAGATACTGTAGAAGTAGATGTTACTGATATTGTAGATAAAACTGAAGAAACTAAAACTTCTGTAGATAGTATGAGTACTAAGATGGATGATCTCTTATCTAAATTATCTGAATTAGAATCACAAGTTTCTGGTATGGATAATGTAATCAATAAAATCGATGAGTTAGAAAAAGAAATCGAAAGAAGAAACCCAACACCTGTAGAGAGATTAGAAATGAGATCGATGGATTCATTTCCATATAGTGTTAAATTAACTGATTTTTGGAAAGACAAAGAAGGGTATAATTCGTCCGAAGTAGAAGAAGAAAAAGAATACACATTGACACAAAGTGATGTTGACAATTTTAATGAAAAAGAAATAAGATCATCCTTTGGTTCTAATATGAGATAGGAAGGTAAGTAACCTAACATAGTATATTAAAGAAAAACCTCGCCTTTGTGAGGTTTTTCTTTTATCCACTTATTGACTTTTTGAAAATTTATACGTATTATTGTTTATTATTAATTAAAAAATAAAAACAATGAGTAACAGTTTAGACGCTATTTTAGCTCAGTATGAAAAAAACACTGAACCGGTAAAAAGTGGCAACAAAATGTCTAGTGAAGACAGACTTAAAAAGTATTTCACTGAAAAATTACCTAAAGGGGTAAAATCACAAACAAAAACTTTTAGAATCTTACCTACAAAAGAAGGTAAGTCACCATTTACTGAAGTTTATTATCATGAAAAACAAGTTAATGGTAAATGGGAGAAAATTTATTGTAACCATTTAAATGACGGTGAACATTGCCCATTATGTGAGGCGAAAGACGCTTTATATGAAGACGGTTCTGAGAAAGCTAAAAACTTAGCAAAAGAATTTATCGCTAGAAAATTCTATGTAGTAAAGGGAATTGATAGAGAGAATGAGGATCATGGGGTAAAGTTTTGGAGATTTAAACACAAAAAGACTGGTGACGGTGTAATGGATAAATTAATTCCTGTGTTTAAACTTAAAGGTGATATTACTAACCCTAGAGAGGGAAGGGATATTATTATTTCTTCTGGTAGAAACGATAAAGGACATAGTGTAGTTAATTCTATTATGACTGATGACGTAACTATTCTTACTGAGAATAAAGAATATGCAAATGAATGGTTTAATAATGAAGAATCCCATAGAGATGTTTACGCTAAAAAATCTAGTGAATATTTAGAAATAGTTGCGACTAATAAAACCCCTATTTGGGATTCCGAACAAAAGAAGTTTGTTGCTGAAGAAGATAAAGAAGAAAAAGAAACTACTTCATTGTCTGAAGAAATCAATATGATGAGAACCGAACGAATCGCAAAATCTTTTGAGTCTGATTATAATAGTGATGCCGATTTCAGTAACGATCCTGAGGTATCATCATTAGATGATGACGATGATGAATTACCATTTTAATATATAATATGAGTAAACAACCACTTAAGAAAAAAGCATCTGATTTTTCGTCTATCAGAAAGAAGTTTTCCTCTAGCGATAAGTACAAAGAACAAAGGTACTTTGATCTAGGGGAAGCCTTTCAGAAGTCGACAGGGCTACCAGGTCCTGCTATGGGTCAGGTTAATATGTTTTTAGGTCATTCAGACACTGGAAAAACAACAGCACTTTTACAGACTGCAGTAGACGCACAAAAGAAAAAAATACTACCTGTATTCATTATTACAGAACAAAAATTTAGTTTCGAACACGCCAAACAAATGGGTTTAGAAACTGAGTATATTGAAGAAGTTGATGAATCTACAGGTGAAGTTTCCGCATTTTGGGATGGATTCCTACTATATAAATTAGGATTCGATTATATAGAACAAGCATTTGAATATGTTACTGAAGTATTAGACGCTCAAAAGAGTGGTGAAATACCTTATGACATCGTATTCTTATGGGATTCTATTGGTACCATACCTTGTCAAATGAGTTTTGATGGGAAAGGTGGAAACCAACACACTGCGAGGGTAATATCTGAAAAATGGGGAATGGGGTTAGCACAAAGAATAACATCTTCTAGAAAGGATAGTTACCCGCATACCAACACAATGGTATTTGTAAACCAACCTTGGGTTGCATTACCTGATAACCCATTCGGACAACCAACAATCGCACCTAAAGGGGGTAATTCTATTTACCTATCATGCGCATTAGTATTTTTGTTTGGAAATCAAAAGAGTTCTGGTGTGTCTAAACTTTCTGCCACTAATAAAGGGAGAAAAGTAAACTTTGCGATTAGAACTAAGGTTGGTATCCATAAGAACCATATGAATGGTTTAGGATATGCAGATAATAAAATACTTGCAACAACACATGGATTTATTGAAGATGATAAGAAATCCGTTGATCAATATAAAAGTGATTATAAAGATTACTGGTTAGAAGTCTTCGATTCAATGGGTGATGATGTAATGTCTTTTGATGTAGTAGAAGGGGATGTAATTGAACCACCTGTTGATTATTCAGACAATTAATTGTTTAACGTTTAATCGATGGTGAGTGAAAATACCTAATAAGAAAAAAAGAATTCAAAGGACATTATTAGTTGATGGAGACTCTTTGTTAAAAACTGCCTATTATGGGGCTAAAAATCTTTTCTATAAAGAAACCCATATAGGTGGAATTTTTCAATTTTTGACTATGGTTCGTAAAATGTTGAATGAAAACAAATTCGACAGTGTATACGTATTTTGGGATGGACAATTTAGTGGTAGACTAAGATACGACATATACAAAGATTATAAGTCTAATAGAGGTAAAGATTTCTATAACGAACAACCACCATCAGAAATAGATGTATATTTACAGAAAGAAAGATTATATTCTTACCTTGAAGAGTTATTTATAAGACAATACAGAAACGATATTGTTGAGGCGGATGATTCTATAGGTTATTATGTAAATAACATGTCTGAGGACGAAAGAGTGGTTATTATAACGAGAGATAGAGATCTCTGTCAATTAATTAATGGAAAAGTTTCAGTTTACGATTTAAATCTTAAAAAGATAATTACAGAGGAAAACTATCTAGTAGATTTTGATCATCACCCATCGAATTTAAAACTTATAAAAATAATAACTGGAGATGTTAGTGATAACATTAAAGGTATTCTCGGTGTAAGTGAAAAAACATTGGTGAAATTTTTTCCTGAAATTATGGAAAAAACTTTGACTTTGGAGTATATTTTTAGTAAAATTGAAGAAGTACAGAAAGAAAGAAAAACAAGGTTGGCAACATTAGATAATATATTAAATAAAGTTACCAAAGGATCACAAAGAGAAATGATTTATGAGGTTAATGAAAAGTTAATAGACTTATCTAATCCACTATTAACCGAAGAGACTAAATCAGATTTAGATCACTTATTTAGTACTACTATGGATCCAGATGGTAGAAATATTAAGAATGTGATTAATATGATGATAGAAGATGGTATAATGTGGGCGATACCTGGAGGTAGAGAGGGTTATATAAATTTTTTACAACCGTTCCTATCTATAATTAAAAAAGAAAAAAATTATTATAAAAAAGTAAATCAATAAAATATGAAAAAAAGTTATAAAAGTTATCCGTATGAATTTCTGTTTATGATTAATGGAAACCCTATTGTTGGGAGAAACTTTCCAATATACAACTTCAATAAAGAATCTTTAAGATCTTATGAGATAAAAGAGTTAGTTGACAATGTATCAAATATCATTAGAAACTTATTTAAAGAACGTACCTATGAATATATGGAAAAATATTGTAATTATTTTTACACTAGTAGTGAAGAAGACACAAAAAACGTAAACATTTACGAAAATGAAGATTTCTTTTCTGTACAGATTAAGTACAATGGTAGAGTAGTCATTGAAAGAATTTTTAGTGGGAATGACTACCCACCTAACGTAAGATATGATGTCGATATAAGAAAAATTATCCCTAAAATTATTGATTATTTGCAACAGGGGTTGAGTGAGAAAAATTATACAAAAAAATATTGCGATTATCAACTTGACAACATATTTATTAATAACTAAATCAGATAAAGAATGTCGAAAAATGAGAGTTTAAATTTAGGTTATTTAGGATATAGTTTTCAAGTAAAATTAGTAAAACAATTAGTAGAGGATCAAAAGTTTTCGGAAAGTATTATTTCTATTATTGACCCAAATTATTTCGACAACGAGTATATGAGACTCGTTGTTGCATATATAAAGGATTATTATGAAAAATATGAAACTATTCCGTCTTATGAAACTATCTTTAATATAGTAAAGAGTGAAGTTAGACGAGAAATTGCTAAAGAATCTTCCATTGAACTTATTAAAGAGGTTAGAGAATCTGAAAATAGAGACTGTTTACACACACAAGATATTGCCATTAAGTTCTGCAAACAACAAGAACTTAAGAAGGCTACCCAAAAAATCCAAAAAATTCTAGACGGAGGTGATTTTGATAGATATGATGAATGTGAAGAATTAGTTAAACAGGCGATATCGGTAGGAACAGAAAAAGACGAAGGTGTAGATATCTTCCATGCAATTGAGGACGTTTTAGCGGACGATTTTAGAAATCCTATACCGACAGGATTAGTGGGAATTGACAACCTTATGGGTGGTGGTTTATCTAAAGGTGAGTTAGGTGTTATACTAGCCGCCTTTGGTGTTGGAAAATCACAACCACTTCACTCAAAAGTTTTAACACCTAATGGATGGACAACTATGGGTGATATCAAAGAAGGTGATTTAGTCATTAGTAGAGATGGAAAACCTACAAAGGTGTTAGGCGTATATCCTCAAGGTATTAGACCAACATATAAAGTAAAATTTAATGATGGTACTGAAACTTTATGTGATGAAGAACATTTGTGGTCAGTAAACACTATTAACCAAAGAAACAGAAGAACAAGGAAAGATGGTAAAATAATTAATTTAGAACCAGATAACTCATATAGAACTATGAAAACCATTGAAATGGTTGACAATGTTAAAGTTTGGGGTAACAGAAGATTAAAATATAGAATCCCTAGAGTAGAACCTATACAGTTTGAGAAAAAGAATTTATTGATTGATCCTTATGTTTTAGGTGTTATATTAGGTGATGGTTGTATTACTGAACATAATCACCCACATTTTGTAACTAAAGATGAGGAAATAATTAATGAGGTTAAAAGTTTTTATGATAAAGTATCTATCAAAGAACAAAATAGGGATATCGAAAAAGAGGTTGATGGTGAATTAGTTTTAGTTAAACGATCAATTACTAAAGTTTCATTTTTAGGTATAAAAGATGATCTTAAAGTATTGGGGTTATATGGTTGTAATTCTGAAACTAAGTTTATTCCGGAAGATTACATTTATTCTAATGTTGAAGATAGAGTTAAAATATTACAGGGGTTAGTTGATACAGACGGTTCAATAGATGAACATAGAATAGAGATAACAACTGTATCTAAAACGATGGCTTCACAAATTAGAGAAATTGTTTTATCTTTAGGTGGTACTGCGAGTATTAATCAAAGGGAAACGTTTTATAAGAAAGGTGGTGTAAGAGTCGAATGTAAATTAGCGTATAGAGTTAATTTTAGTTTTCCGTCTAATATTGGATTCAATCCTTGTAGATTAAATAGAAAATTGTCTAAATATAATGGTAGAACAAAATATTCAGATAATAAGTTTATTTCGTCTATTGAGTATTATGGAGAAGAAGAGTCACAATGTATTATGGTAGACAACCCTGAACATTTATATGTTACAGATGATTATATTGTTACTCACAATACTACATTAATCACTAGAATGGCGAACACTGCGTATTTAGAGGGTCAAAACGTAGTACAAATTTTCTTTGAAGATAATGTTAAAGTTATCCAAAGAAAACACTTAACATGTTTTACTGGAATAGAACTAAGTGAGTTGGGGGATAGAAGAGAAGAAGTAAAAGAACTCTTACCTAGATTTCAAAATTTAAAAGGTAACCTTATACTTAAGAAAATGTCTAGTGATGGTACGACTATCCCACATATTAAACAATATCTACGTAAAATAATTTCTAGTGGTATTAAACCAGACATTGTATTTATTGATTACATTGATTGTATACAACCTACTAAACATTTCAAAGACGAATATAGTGGTGAAGGAAATGTAATGAGACAATTTGAAACTATGTTATCAGAATTAGACATTGCGGGTTGGACTGCGGTACAAGGTAACAGAAGTGCAATTGGTGCAGACTTAGTAGAGGCGAATATGATGGGTGGGTCAATCAAGAAAGGACAAATCGGACACTTCATTTTATCAGTTGCCAAAACATTGGATCAAAAAGAAGAGGGTCGGGCGACATTAGCCATTTTAAAATCTAGATTTGGTAGAGACGGAGTTGTTTTTGACGACATAGTATTTGACAATGGTACATTAATTATTGATACTAGTGCAAGTACAGATGTTTCACTATTACAACATGGAAAAGGACAAAAAAAGAAAGAGTCTGATTTCATTAGCGAAACGATAGCAAAGAAGAGAGGTATCGTAAATAATAATTAAAATTAGTAAAGGGGTATTTTTTGAGTGGTTTACTTAAATGAATCATAAAGGGAAAGACACCCACTAAAAAAAAGAAAAAATTAAAAAATGGAAAAAATATTAAAAGAAAATCCATCTAGATTTGTAATATTTCCGATTGAACATAATGATATATGGGAATATTATAAAAAACATCAAGCTGCGTTTTGGACAGCAGAAGAAATTGATTTAACAAATGATATTAAAGATTGGGAAAAACTTACAGAAAATGAAAAATATTTTATTAAAAATGTTTTATCGTTCTTTGCATCATCAGATGGTATCGTTAATGAAAATTTGGCTGAGAATTTTTATAGAGAAGTTCAGTATCCTGAAGCTAAATTCTTTTATGGGTTTCAGTTAGCAATGGAAAATATACATTCATTAATGTATTCATTATTAATTGATACCTATCTGAATAACCCAAAAGAAAAAGATGACTGTTTTAATGCAATTGATAGATTACCGGCAGTTCAGAAAAAAGCTAAATGGGCGTTAAATTGGATAGAAAACGCTTCGTTTCAAGAACGATTAATTGCGTTTGCAGCTGTTGAAGGTATATTTTTTTCGGGTTCATTTTGTTCAATATTCTGGTTAAAGTCAAGAGGTATTATGCAGGGTTTATGTAATGCAAATACATTAATATTTAAAGATGAAAATTTACATTGTGATTTTGCCATCCATTTACTAAATAATCATTGTGAAAATAAACCATCAGAAAAAAGAATTAAAGAGATTTTATTATCTGCGTTAGAAATTGAAAAAGAATTTATTACAGAGTCATTACCGGTATCACTTATTGGAATGAACTCAAATCTAATGAGACAATATTTGGAATTTGTTGTTGATGGATTGTTGGTTAAGTTCGGTTGTAGTAAAGAATTCAACGTAGAACAACCATTCAAATTTATGGAGCAAATTGCGGTTGAAACAAAGGGTAATTTCTTTGAATCAAGAACTGTGGAGTATCAGAAGGCAAAAATAAATGAAACAATAACATTTACAGAGGACTTTTAAATTTTATAATATGTCATTAAAAATTATTAAACGAGAGGGGGAATCAGTTCCATTTAACCCACAAAAAATTTACAATAGAGTTAAACGTGCATCCAAAGGGTTAAACGTAAATTCTGATGAGATTTTCATCAAAGTGATCACATCAGTTCCGACTGAAGGTGAAGTAACTACAAAGGAACTAGATAAGTTAGTTTATGAAATGGCGGCATCATATACAGGTAGTCATCACGATTACTCAAGATTAGCATCTTCAGTTGCGATATCTTCATATCATAAAGAAACAAATAATAGTTTTTCACAAACAATGTATGAACTTTATAATGATGGTATTATAAACGAAAAACTTATTGAAACGATTAAAGAGTATGGTGAAGACACTATTGATTCGGTAATTAATCACGAAAATGATTACAACTTTGATTATTTTGGTTGGAGATCATTACAAGAAATGTATTTGTTGAAAAAGCCAACAGGTAAGGTTATTGAGAGACCCCAACATATGTATATGAGAGTTGCGTTGTGGGTTACTGATAATATGGTTGACGCATTTGATTATTACAAATCATTGTCAAATCAGTTAATCTCAAAGGCAACCCCTATTATGATTAATGCGGGAACTAAAGTACCTCAATTAGCTTCTTGTGTGTTACATTACAATAACTCAGATTCGAGAAAGGGATTGTTAGATACATTAAATGATATCTCAACCTTTTCATCTGCAGCCGCAGGTATTGGATTATCAATGTCAAACCTTAGAAGTAAGGAAAGTAGGATATCAACATCTGGTGGGTATGCGGGTGGTTTATTAAAATACCTTAAAATTGTTAACGAGTCTTTGAGATTCTTTAACCAACAAGGACGTAGACCTGGATCGGCAGCAATTTACATTGAACCTTGGCATAAAGATATCTTTGATATTTTAGATATTAAAAAGAACACCGGTGCCGAAGAATTAAGGGCTCGTGATTTATTTACTGCACTTTGGATTCCTGATAACTTTATGAGGGCTGTTAAAGAAAATGGTGATTGGTATTTGTTTTGCCCTAACGACATTAAAAGTGCCGGTATCAAACCATTACAAGAATCATTTGGTGATGAGTATGAAGAAAACTACGAAAAGGCAGTTTATTTAGGTCTTGGTAAAAAAGTTAAGGCACAAGATATTTGGACTAAAATATATGAATCACAGATTGAAACGGGGGTTCCTTATTTATGTTCTAAAGATAGTGCTAACCGAAAAACAAATCACCAAAATATTGGGGTGATCAAGCAGTCAAATCTTTGTAATGAGATTTACCAATATACTGATGAAAAAACGACAGCTATTTGTACTTTATCATCAATGGTATTAAAAAACTTTATACAAAATGGTAAATTTGATTTTGAATTGTTATTCACTGAAGTTAGAAAAGTTGTAAGATCACTAAATAAAGTTATTGACATCAATAACTACTCAACAAAAAAAGGTTTAAAAGGTGGTTTAGAACAAAGAGCAATTGCGATTGGGACTCAAGGTTTGGCAGATGTATTTTATTTAATGGACTATATCTTCACATCGGAAGAAGCAAAAAGATTTAATAAAGATATCTTTGAAACAATCTATTATGCTGCGATTTACGAAAGTAATGAATTGTGTGTGAACGGTAAATATGAACAATATAAATTCTTTAAAGGATCTCCGATGTCCAAAGGTGAATTCCAATTTGATATGTGGGGGTTAGATGACTCCCAACTATCGGGAATGTGGGATTGGAATAAATTAAAGGAAAGTGTTGTGGAGTATGGTGTTTGTAATTCATTATTTACGGCACAAATGCCGGTGGCGTCTTCTGCTAAGATCACAGGTTCATTTGAAATGACAGAACCTGCCCATTCAGCATTATTTAATAGACGAGTTGTTGGTGGTGAGATTTTAATTGTAAACAAATACTTAATAAACGATTTTGAAAAAATTGGCATTTGGGGTGAGAACTTAAAAAATGAGATTATCATTAACGAAGGATCCATCCAAAACATTAACTTCAACAATTATTTAGATTCAGATGATAAAAATTATAATAAAAAGATTAAAAGAATTGAACACCTAATCCAAAAATATAAAACAATTTGGGAAATTTCACAAAGAGAGTTAATTGATATGGCGGCAGATAGAGCACCGTTCATTGATCAATCACAATCAATGAATATTTATATGGGAAATCCAACATTATCTAAAATAACATCATCACATTTTCATTCATGGGAAAAAGGTCTTAAAACTTTATGTTATTATGTTAGAACTAAAGCCATATCAACAGGAGCTAAACACTTAGCATTGGATATGTCTAAAGTTGGTGTACCGAAATATGAAAAACCTACGGTTGATATAACTCAAATTAGTTTACCTCAAAAACCATCTGATAGTTTATTTGAATGTTTTGGATGTTCATCATAATATAAAAAAACAGAAAAGTATATATTTTTACATAATTGGTGATATTTATAAATAAACACCAATTTTAAAAAAAATTGAAAATGAGAGAAAAGACAATATAACAAAGTAAGTTTAAAACCTTATGTAGTATTTAAAAAAGTCATCCTAAGTGATGACTTTTTTTATTTTACCATTTCTTTTAAAAAAAGATATAGTACAATATTTATAAACAAATGGCAAGAACAAGATATAAAAATATTGATTTCCCTTTTAAAGATAGTAAAAAGGGATTTTATTTTGAACTAAATCAAACTGATAGGGATGCGATTAGGGCAGATTTATTACACTTATTGTTAACTAACAAAGGTGACAGATTATACTTACCTGATTTTGGTAGTGATTTAAGAAAGTTCATATTTGAACCTAACGATACTATAACACATGATGAGATTAAAAAAAGTTTAAATGATAGTATATCAAGATATATACCTAATTTAATAGTTAATAGTATTAATTTTAGGAAAAATGATATTGAAGAATTAATAATTGTAGAATTAACATATACTGTTACAGATGGAACATTCCAAAGTTCTGACACAGTAACATTAACATTTTAATTAATTATCTTCTATACCAAACATATTTCTCTGTTCCACAATCAAAAATTTTAAAATA
>B570J29032_109959693_pt1 | contig 118804 bp, 114 predicted proteins | sample LakMenEpi16Nov12_FD_29032 | JGI IMG/M metagenome (IMG submission 29032) | reverse complement strand
TGGAGCCGCCTACGATGGAAATTCTTTAAGAATAGTAAATTAGAACCAGAAATGGCTACTTAATCATTATAACAAGATTTGACTTTTGAATAATTTAATATTAAATAATAAAATTTTTGCTTTTCTAAAACTAATCAGGATTGAAAACCTCATAATGATTACGTTAACATTAATTCTTGTAAGGTATTTTATTCTAAGAAAAATTTTAATATCCAATGATTTTGAATTAGGGATCAATAATTATTTATTTGGTTTAATCATTTTAAGTACTGTTTTAATTGCCGCCGCCGGTTATATCATTAATGATTATTTTGACGTAAAAACAGACCTTATTAATCACCCGCAAACGGTGGTCGTAGATAAAGTGCTTAAAAGGCGTTGGGCGATCATTTTACACATTCTTTTCACCGTTACAGGTATTTTATTAGGAATTTATTGCGCACTTAAAACCGGATATTTAAGATTGGCATTATTTCATTTACTATCTGCCTTACTCCTTTGGTTTTACAGCACTCATTTTAAAAAGCAATTATTGGTGGGCAATTTAGTTGTATCTATTTTATCAGCTTCTGTTGTGTTTATGCCTTTAATTTTTGAAATGGGATTGATGCAAAAACTAAATCCGGATTTTGTATTAAGTAATTACAAAATGTTTTTAAGTGCATTCAAAGCAACCTTTGTTTTTGCTTTATTTGCATTTTTCACTACACTAACCCGAGAAATAATTAAGGACATTGAAGACATAGAAGGAGACAGAGCCACCGGTTGCAAAACCATGCCAATAAAATGGGGTACTTCGCTAAGCAAAACAGTAATTTTTTTCTTAATCGTAATAACTATTATTTTATTAGTATTTATGATTTATAACTCAATAAAAGCTAATATGTTAATCCTAACTCCCCAAAATATTTATATTGTTTTGTTATTAATTTTACCACTTAGTTTTTTAATTTTCAGATTAGTTAAAGCTAATACTAGTCGGCATTATTATCAATGTAGTATAATACTCAAATTAGTTATGCTCTCCGGATTAATGAGCACCGTCATTTTTTATTATTATTAAGTATGGACAAAATAGAAACAATTATTACAGAATATCCGTTTAAATTAATTTTAGGCTCCGCATCTCCCAGAAGACAAGAGTTACTTAAAGGGCTTGGTTTTGAATTTATGAATAAACCAATTAACGTAAATGAAGATAGCTGGCCAATTGATTTAGAAAAGCAAGAAATTTGTATTTATTTGGCTGAAAAAAAAGCAGATGCTTATCCGGAGGATTTAAAAGAAGATGAATTACTTATTACAGCGGATACCATTGTTTGGTGCGACGGGAAAGTTTTTAATAAACCTGCAAATTTTGCCGAAGGAAAAAAAATGCTAGAGGCCTTAAGCGGAAAAATGCATCAGGTGTTTACTGCGGTTTGTTTAAAGAGTGCTAATAAACAAACTACGTTTTTTGACGAAAGTAAGGTTTACTTTAAAAAATTAAAATCCAATGAAATTGAATACTATCTTACTAACTTCAGCCCCTACGATAAAGCAGGCGGATACGGTGTGCAAGACTGGATAGGTTTTGTAGGAATTGATAAAATTGAAGGAAGTTTTTACAATGTAATGGGACTTCCGGTAAAAGATTTATTTGAAGAGTTAATAAAATTTTAATTGATTAAATTCCCCGTCTTTTCTTTTCCTTCAAAATTAAATTTAATTCTCTGCCTGTTTGGCCCTTAACACTTGTGTTTTCTTGCGCTCTTCTTATTAAATATGGTAACACTTCATTAACCGGACCATAAGGCACGTATTTAGCTACATTATAATTATTTAAGGACAAATTATAACTGATGTGATCGCTCATGCCATACAATTGCGAAAAATAAATACGCTCATCGTTAGTAGCAATCTTTTTTTGATCCATCAATTTAGCTAAATGTAAACTACTGTTCTCGTTATGCGTTCCGGCACAAATAGCCATATCATTAATGTTTTCAATGCAAAAGGTTAAAGCGTCATTATAATCCTTATCACTGTTTTGTTTAGTTACCTGAATGGGTGAAGGGTATTTCATTTCTTCAGCGCGTTTACGTTCTTTTTCCATGTATGCACCTCGTACTAATTTTGCCCCTACTTTAAAACCACTTTGAATCGCTTCTTTGTGTGTTTCTTTAAGATAATTTAAACGATCATGACGATACAATTGATAAGTGTTGTAAACAATTACTTTTTCCTTATTGTGTTTGGCCATGTTTTTGTTGGCCAGTAAATCAATAGCCGGCTGAATCCAACTTTCTTCAGCATCAATAAACAATGCTTGATTAGCCTGTGCCGCAGCTTCGCAGATTTGTGCTACTCTATTCTCTACTCGCTTCCATTCTGTTTTTTCCTCATCTGATAATGATGTGCCATCACTCACCTTTACCAATAAATCAAATCTGGCTAAGCCGGTTACTTTAAATACACAAAACGGAATGTTTTTATCGCCTTTGGCTTTTTTTATGGTCGTTAGGGTTTCCTCCAGGCAGTTGTCAAAATCCTTTTCACTTTCCTTTCCCTCAACACTGTAATCTAAAATTGTTCCGATGTTGTATTTTGAAAGCTGTGTAATGGCATGCCCACAATCATTAATATTTTCACCGCCTACAAATTGTTTAAAAATGGTGTTTTTAATTAAACCTTTAAAACCAATTTTAAGTGATAAGGGTCCTAAGGCTGCGCCCATATTAACCAGTAATGGATTACCAATTAATTTAAACAACCAGTACGATCTTTTTAACTCTGTGTTTGATTTTGCCTTAAAGGCGTTTTCTGTATTTTCAAAACTTATCATGTTAAACAAGTACAAATAGTTAAAAGCCGAATATTTCTTTTAAAGTGATAAATTTTACCGGCCCGTATTTTTCTATAACCTTAATATCGAGGTTTTGTTTTTTACCAATCATGACAATGGTAGTTGGTTTATTTGAAATGGTTTCTGTTTGAAACTTTTTCACATCTTCAAAAGTTAGAGTAGACAGTTTTTCATATATAGATTTTCGGATATCGTAGTCCAAACCCAGATCTTTAGCCTCTAAATAATTAAATAAAATGTCGCTTTTGGTAACTCGTTGGGTTAGCATTTCTGCCATAAGCATCTCCTTCGCCGAATTAAAGCTAACTTCTGATTTTGGCATATCATTTAACAAGTCTGTCATTCCTTTTAAAGCATCGGCAATTTTATCTGCTTGCGATCCGATGTATGAATAATTATGAGAACGTTTGGATAATTTGTTTGGTAAAGAAAATCTTGATGCGCAAGAATAGGCTAAAGCTTTTGATTCTCTCAAATCCTGAAAAACAACGCCGCTCATACCATCGCCAAAATAGGCATTATATAATCTAATCACAGGCACTTCTGCTGGGTTGTATGCCTTACCATTACTTAAAAATACCATTTCTGCTTGTTGCATATCAAACTCCGTTAAATATACTTCTGGCTTTAACACTTGCTCCGTAAATACTTTGGGTGCAGGAACTGGTTTTAGTTGATCAGGTACGTTGTGGTAAGTATTTAAAGTCATTTTAACATCATCTGTAGTTTGAGGTCCGTAAAACAATACACTGTGTTCATACGAAAGCAAAAGCAAAATTTTATACTTGATATCATCAACTGTAATTTTGTCTAATTCCTCATCTGTAAATTTATTTGAAAATGAGTTAACAGGGCCAAAACGAGCGTATTGCGTTAAGCCTTGCAACACCATTCGTTTTTGTAATTTCTCGTCGTTACGGCTTTTTTTATAATCAGCAATTACGTTACTTAATGTGGTTTTATCAACTACCGGCTTAACAAATAATTTCTCAAACAATTGAACTGTTTTATGGAAGTTATCAGATAAACCACTAACACTGATCCAAACATTTTCATTATCACTAAATACTTGCAATGATGAGCCTAATTTGTACATCTCTTGTTTCACTTGAGCAGGACTTAAATCTGAAGTGCCCAGATAATCAAAGTACTTTACCACGATAGGCAACAATTTATCATTATTGTTACCCATGTCAAATTTGTAATATAAATCAAATAATTTATTCTCTTTATTATTAACGTAATAAAGTGGTATATTGGATTTAATATTTGTTTTTATTATATCCTTTTCATAGTCTAAGAATTTTGGCTGAATAGTGTTAACTGACGTCGTCATAATTGATTGAACGAACGGCGAAGCATTATCTCTGTCCAATTCAACAGGTGTAATACTTGGTTTTTCAACTTTTTGAATTGATTTATCTTCGCCGGTTTTCTTGTAAACAACACAATAATTGTTTTCTCCAAGATATTTATTGGCAAAATTGACAATATCTTGCTTTGTAAAAGCACCAATACGTTGCGAGTAATCAACAGTTGATTGCCATTTTTGACCATTAATAAAAGCATTTACCATACTCATACCTCTTGAGCTATTCTGCTCAAGTTGTTTTGTTTCTTTTAATTTAATATCAGTAACAACAGCTTCTATCAACCAATCCGGAAAATCACCCTTCCGAAGTAAATCTATCTGTTCTAAAATTCTTTTCTCAACCTCCTCTAACGTTTGACCTTCCTTAGGTTCGCCTGTAATTCCTAAAATTCCGTGATCTTTTAAACTTAAACTCATAGAGTTTGAATTAAGAACTTTTTGAGCCTGATTTAAATTGATATCTAAAAGGCCTGCAACGCCGTTGTATAGCATAGCACTTACTAAGTCACAAATTTCACCATCTCTAGTTCCATAACCTGGCACTCTCCAAGCTAGGTTAATATTGGCAGGGTCTGGACCGGTTACATTTTTTACTATTTTAGCTGTAATTGGCTCTTCAGGCTTAACAACAAATTTTGGTAAAGGACCAGGCGTTAATTTACCCAATGTTTTTTCTACTTCCTTTATAACCTGATCAGGGTCGAAATCGCCACTCATTACCAAAGCCATGTTGTTTGGTTTGTAATAAGTATTATAAAACTTATTGATTTCAACCATGCTTGGATTTTTTAAGTGATCAATGGTTCCAATGGTCGTTTGTGTACCATACGTGTGATTTTTAAATAAGCCTTCCATTAAGGCTTCAAATACTTTATTTCCATCATTATCCAAACCTCTGTTTTTCTCTTCATACACGGCCTCTAACTCAGTGTGAAACAATCGAAGTACAGGTTTTCTAAATCGTTCTGCCTCGATCTTTAAAAAATTATTAATCTGGTTACTTGGAATATCATTCACATAAACAGTTTGATCAAAAAACGTAAATGCATTGGTACCATCTGCTCCAATACCTGCTAACATTTTATCGTATTCATTAGCGATAGCGTATTTAGCTGCTACACCACTTATACTATCTATTTGGTGATAAATTTGTTTGCGCTTAGCTTCATCTTTTGTTTGACGATACACTTCATACAAATTTTCTATTTTTTTAATTTCAACACCTTCCTTCTTAAAGTCCTTTGTCCCGTATACATCTGTTCCTTTAAATACCATATGCTCGAGATAATGAGCTAAACCGGTGGCATTAGCAGGATCGTTTTTACTACCTGCTCTCACTGCAATATAAGTTTGTATGCGCGGTGCGTTTTTATAAACCGAAAGATAAACTTTCAGACCATTTTTCAAAGTATAAATTCTGGTATTATATGGATCATTTTTGGCGACTTCATATTTCAAAGTAGGAGTTTTCCCATCGTTAACAGTTTTAGCATTGTTTGCTGCAGATGGCTTTTGAGCATAACTAACAGTTGCCACTGCCAGCATACTTAACACGATTAATTTTCTCATTATCAGAGTTTAAAGGTTAAAAATAATACCCGAAATTACGATATTATTTTATAAGATTAAATAAAATTAATTGAAACAATTTAATAGTCTACTTCAAGATCAAAAAGCTTTTTAAGTTCTAAAATGGCAGGATTTTTTTCAGCCATTTCACGGAATATATCCATGGGTTTATAAGCTTTACTTGGTGCGGAATGCTCTAGTAATTCAATTTCTAATTGAACCAAATTGTTTTGGAGGGTTTGACGTATCTCGTCCAAAAAATGTTGTTTAATATTCTGTAATTGTTCACGTTGACTCTCATTGTGAATTAGTAATGTAATTACATTATTTACAAAACTGATATTTGCTGTGTTTAAAGTGATCCCAATTTGCCTTGAACCGGTTGACATTTTCACGTCAGCAAATTTCTTAACTGCATCTATAACGCTTTGCTGCTTAACCTCCAAATTAACAACTTGTTCTACCTCACTTTTTAAATTGTGATTTGTTTGAGGCTGCACAGGTTTTTGTTGGAGTTCGTTTAAGCTGAAGGCCGATTTAATGTTTAATTTATCAAAAGTAACAGTTGGTTTACTTGCAAATTTGATTTCAGGCTCCTGAAGTGCGCTAATCTTTTGAATAATTTTTTGATTTGTTGTGCTCGAATCCTGATAACCTGGTTCTTCAGGATTTTTAGTTAGGTCATTTTTTTTTTCCGCATCCAATGGTGCGGTTAAATAACTCAGTTGCATCAACGTTATTTCTACCAATAAACGTTGATTTTTGGCGCTCTTGTAATTTACATCAGTTTTACTGATGATGGAAAGGGACTTTAACAAAAACTGTAAAGTGCATTTAGCTGATTGTTCCGAATAACGCTTTTTCAGATTCTCACTAACTTCTAATAAGTTTGTTGTATAAATATCTTTACTTACTAATAAATTCCTCAGATGTTCACCCAAACCAATTAAGAAATTATGACCATCAAAACCTTTTTTTAAAATCTCGTCAAAAGTCACCATGATTTTTGGTAAACCCTGAATAAGCATCTGATCGATGATTTCGAAGTAATAATCATAATCTAATACATGTAGGTTTTCGACAACCTGCTTATAAGTTAAATGACTGCCTGTAAAAGCCACCATTTGGTCAAATATAGAACAGGCATCGCGTAAACCTCCATCTGCTTTTTGAGCAATAACTTGTAAAGCCTCTTGTTCAAAGGTCACATTTTCTGTATTTGCCATGAATGCCAAATGTTGACTGATGTCATCTGTTTTAATTCTATTAAAATTAAAAACCTGGCAACGTGAAAGAATCGTAGGAATTATCTTGTGTTTTTCGGTAGTTGCGAGAATAAATTTAGCATGCTTTGGAGGTTCCTCAAGTGTTTTAAGAAATGCATTAAATGCAGCAGTACTGAGCATGTGAACCTCATCGATGATATATACTTTGTATTCCCCAAGCTGTGGTGCAAATCTAACCTGGTCCACTAAATGCCTGATATCTTCAACTGAATTGTTGCTGGCAGCATCCAATTCATAAACATTGAGGGAAGCGCCTGAACTAAAAGAAGTACAGGATTCACACTGATCGCATGCCTCACCGCTTGCCAATAAATTTGTACAATTGATGGTTTTTGCAAAAATACGTGCACACGTTGTTTTACCAACACCACGTGGCCCACAAAACAAATAGGCCTGAGCTAATTGATTGTTTGTGATTGCATTTTTTAACGTATTAGTGATATGGCTTTGCCCAACAACCGTATTAAAATGTTGAGGGCGGTATTTCCTTGCTGAAACTATAAAGCCATCCATATTGAAAGGTAAATTTAAACTTATTCAATTGAATATTAAAATATAGTGAACAATACTTATTAACCATCCCCAATAGCTTTTTAACCAAAACACCAGCAGTTGCAAAGAAAGCTAATTGATTGATTTTCAAACAAAACGGATATATACTTTAATTACTATTACTTATATAGCCTTCTTTGGCAAATAAAAAATTACTGTATATTTGATTTGTAAAAATTAATAAAATGAAAAAAATTTTAATCATCCTCGTTGCACTTTTTGGTATTTATTTAATATTATGTTTAGTTGGTCCTGCCAAAATACACGTTGAAAAGCGTATTGATATAAATTCTCCTGCAGAATTAGTAAAATCCAAATTAGCTGACTACCAGTTTTTTCATGAAAGCTGGAGTCCATGGACAGAAAGAGACCCGGGGATGAAAAAATCATTCGAAGGAAATGCCGGTCAACCCGGACACAAATTATCTTGGGAAAGTGACAAAAAAGAAGTCGGAAAAGGCTCTATGACATATCAGTTTACCCGAAATGACACTGTGATGCATTCATTATTTTTTGAAGGAGAAGGCGAAGGTCCTGTATTTCATGTGGTGAAAGGAGACGAAACAAAATCAAATGTTACCTGGGTAATGGCTAACGATGTGCCGTTTTTTGCGCGTGTTTTTATGTTATTTATGAATGTTGAAAAAATGGTTGGTGCCGACTTTGAAAAAGGTTTAGCAAAACTTAAAACAGCACTGGAAAGTATGCCGGTATCAAAAAATTATGAGGTGAAGGAAATGATGTGGGAAGCTAAAACATTTTATGGAATTAAAACAACTACAACGTTTGATAAGCTTGCAGCTTTTTTTGGTGAATCGTATGGTAAAATTGGCGAAGCATGCGGTAAGGCCAAAGCTCAGCCTATGGGGGCTCCTAAAGCCATTTATTTTAAAGTAGACGAGCAAGCCATGTCAGGCGAGGTGGCTGCTGTGATGGAATTTGACACAAAAACAAAATTAAACGGACTTGAAAAATGGGAAACAGCAGCCGGTAAAGTTTTATTAATTGAATATTATGGCGAGTACGAAAAAACTGCGGCAGCACACGAGGCAATGGACAAATACATGAAAGAAAAAAACTTAACCCAGATACTTTGCATTGAGGAATATGTAACAGATCCAGTAGTTGAAAAAGATCCGAATAAATGGTTAACTAATATTTATTACCTGGTAAAATAATAAATAAGAAAGAAAAATAAATAACTTATGTACTGCCAAACGCGCTTAGCAATTTAATTTCGTTACGGTACAAAAGTAACTTTTTGTCGTTTTCAAGTTGCTTTAATAACCTTGAAATTACAACACGGCTAGTACCCATTTCTTCGGCAATTTGATTGTGTGAAAGTTGGATGCTGCTTTTGCCGCTTACTTTAGATTTATTAGTTAAATACCTAATTAACCGCTCATCTAACTTTTGAAACGCAACACTCTCCAATGAACGGAGCAACTCATTGAATCTCTGAGTAAAACTATTGAAAACGTAACTCTTCCAACTCGGATACTTCATAAGCCACTCATCTAATTTTTCATGAGGAATTTTTATTATTTGTAATGTGTCTTCAGCAACTGCCTTTACTTCACTCAATTTGGCTTCCATGCAACAGGTATAGGCCATTGCGCAACTCTCATTGTTTGTTAAGTAGTATAATATGATTTCTCTACCTTCTTCGTCCTTACGCATTACCCTTAGGGTTCCACTAATTACTATGGGCATGAATTTTACTTTTTTACCGTAATCCATGAGTACAGCGCCCTCCTCTACTGTAATAAGTTCAGATGCTGAGATGATTTCATTTACCAATTCACGCTCAAAAATTTGACTTAATTTATCTCTAAGATTATCAATGCTCATCATCTAAATTTTATAATCAATAACCAGATTTAAGTTAATCATGTTTACTTTGTTATAAATATACTTAAGATTACCATAAGTTTCACCATGCTTAATCTTATATGCTGCTAAAAACTTAATCTCCATTCCTTTTAAATAATTTTTAAAAGCATAATTGGCGTAATAATTAATGTGATGGTATGATGGCATGCCATATTTATTTAATCTGTAATTCAAAACATCCGGTAATAAATAAAATCCATAGCCAAGTGCTGTTTCAAAAGTTTGTTTTTTGTTGAAATAAGTAGTTTTTGTCATAAATGCATGTACGTTACCTAAGCCTTCATTTCTTTCACGATTTAAGAAAGTATAAAAAACTTCTCTCCCCCACTCCTTCGGCATCAGATATCTTCCATCCCCTGTAATGTGAGTGTAGTTCATCGACGTGTTAATACGTTTGCTTTTTATACCGAGTTGAGAGCTGATGACATTTGATTGTGCGTCTCTAGTGATATATGCTTTACTCTGATCAATATTTCCACCGTAATTAATTGCATCCTGATGAAGATAAATCAATCCCTGATAGGTCCTGAATGTTGCATGTGATTGCTCCAAATTAATTTCGATTAATGCAGTATTCATAACATTATCAAGAAAGGCATTCCAGAGATTTATTTTAATTTTTTCTGTAGGCTTATAATTTAAATTAGTTATCGCTAAACCTGAACACGCTTCAACATTTGCATGATAATCTGACTTAGTACCATCAGTATTTTGCCCCATAGGATTCACCCCAATTGATTCAGCTACTTTAAACCATGTTACAGTTGAACGAGGAGATACATCCCAAATCCAACCTCCATTGATGTTTATTTTTTCCCATTCTTTAAATGAAAGCCAAACCCCTTCGCTTAAAGTTGGTCGCATTCTTCCATCTTGAGGATTAATAAATGGCGTATTCAAATTTATTTTACCTATCACCACATTACTTTTTGAATAACTGTATTTAAGATATAATTCTTCTAATCTATCTAAATCATTTCTGTTTGAAGGATTTTGAATATCAAACAAACCTACCTCATATCGATTTGATAATCCCGTTAAGCTGTCCTTTTCATAAAGAGCTGTTGAGTGCAAATTATAAATAAAAAACCCGCTTACCCCAATTTGAAATCCCTTTAATCTTTTTGTTAACAGTCCAATACCTGCTCCGGAAGCAATGGCGTAATCATCCTTCAAATTTTCCTGATTAATTGTACTCATGGCAAAAGATCGTGAGTGTGCTTCCCAATGAGCACCAATTACACAATCCTTTAAACAGGTTGAATCATTCTTTTTTGAAGGGATAGAAATATGTTGGTCCTCGGTGTTTTGTGACCAAAGAAAATTAAACGAAAGGCTTAATGTTATGAATATGGCTATTAACTTCATTCCTTTTAACTAATCAATAATCACAAACTTTAATATCCTATTCAATATTCTCACAAAACTAAATTTAACATATAATGAACAACGGTGATTAATCTAATAGAAATTATTAAAACTAATGAGGAAGCTTTTTCATAACTAAGCCATAGGTAAATGTGCCAATAATTGCAAATAAGAAAACAACTATCATCGACACAAAGCCGTAACCAATATTAACAACCATAGGGCCAGGACAAGCGCCGCTAAGCGCCCAACCCAAACCAAAAATAATACCACCTATTAAATAACGCCATATGGACTTTTCCTTTGGATAAAAAATAATTGGATTCCCATTGATATCTCTTAAATTATATTTTTTAATAATAAACACACCTAATACACCTAATGTAACTGCAGTGCCAATTATGCCGTACATATGAAAGGCTTGAAAGCGGAACATTTCCTGAATTCTGTACCACGATAATGCTTCTGATTTTGCCATTACAATACCAAATAGCGTTCCTAAGGCTAAAAATTTTAATAGTTTCATAACTTATAATATTAAGGGTAATAAAACAAACGTCATTAATAATCCTCCTATGAAGAAACCAATAACAGTGATTAAAGAAGGTAATTGTAAATTAGATAAGCCACTGATTGCATGCCCGGAGGTGCAGCCACCTGCATATCTTGAACCAAAACCAACGAGAAACCCACCTAAAGCCAGAATAATAAATCCTTTTAAAGAAAACAATGATTCAATACTGAACAACTCATCGGGCTGGATAGATTTTGGGGCTGATATCCCAAGCTTTGCTAAATCACTTACAGTTGATTCTGATATTTTAACTGCACTCCCGTTAGATAAATAATGATGTGATACAAACCCTCCAATTACTGAACCAATCAAAAATGCTATATTCCACATTTGAGAACGCCAGTTAAAATCAAAAAAACTTACAAATTTACCTGCACCTGATACAGCACAAAGCGTCCTCAAATTAGAAGAAAAACCAAACGATTGCCCAAAAAACAACAGTAAAAACATTATAACAGAAATTAGTAAGCCTGAAACCCACCAAGTCCATGGTTGCTGAAAAAACGCTAACATACAATTTAAGATTTTAGATGAAATGAAATAATTGGTTTAAATATATGATTTATTAACTTTTCAGCGATACTTGAATGAAATAAACCGCCTTTTCCGTGAGTTCCTATGTAAATTATGTCCATTTCATGCATTTGATTATAATGAATTACACCATTCTCCACATCACTATCACCTAATACATGTTTATCGAAATTTAAAATACCATTTAATGTGGCAAATTCCTCCATGTTTGCATAAATAGTTTTACTATTACTGTCAGTAGTATCTTTCGTAATCATCAATAAATGAACTTTGGCATTAAATGCTTTAATTAATTTATGAAGCAAGGACATATTCTCCTTCTTTGGTTGAGAGAAATCATGTACCAACAAAATATTTTCTATTATTAAATCAGAACGATCGCACATTAAAGACAATAAAGGAACTGTTGATTGTCGCGCAATCATTTGAGTTTCTGAACCGGATAACTTTTCTTTTAATCCCCAGGCACCTTTAGTTCCCATAACAATTAAATCGAACATTTGATGCTGCGCATATGCAACAATTTTATCAGTCAGTTTTCCCAGCTCTAAATGAACTTGAATATCATTACCGTATACCGCTTTTAAATTATTTAAATTTCGTTCGGCAATCAATTTCTGAGAAACGACATAATCAACACTAATTTCACCACATGTTTGAATGTTGCCGTTTTTATCCATGGTTACTGTATCCGGCACTCCAAGAACATGTATAAAATGAATTTCAACCGGAATTTTTTCCTCTAATTTCTTCACCATAAGATAAGCATATTCTGCTTGAACCGAAAAATCAGTAGGAATTAATACTTTTAATGATTCCATAGTTTATTTGTATTGATTTACATTTTGCCAACTTCCACCATTGGTTACACCTTTTAACCCTTTTGATTCTATGGTACGTTTTGCCATTGCACTTCGGTTACCACTTCGGCAGCAGGTAATAATATGATTATAGGATTTTAATTTATCTATACTTGAACCGATTTGTTCTAAAGGAATATTAACAGAGCCTTTAACATGTCCAGTATTAAATTCGGCTTTGCTCCTCACATCCACTATAATAGCACCATTGTTGATCAGTTGGGCTAGGTCTCCAGAATTGGATTTGAATAAATTTTTGAATATTGATAACATAGTATTTTGTTTTTATGACACAAAGGTATGTCCTAAGTCATTTTTGGACGGTTACAAATGTTACATAACAAAAAAAGCTGTCTAAAATGTCATATTTTGTTGTCAGTTCGAGCGTAGTCGAGAACTAAACAAATTGATTATTAAGACATTTCAACTTCCTGTCTGCCGACTAGACAGGCGCTCGATGTGACGAAAAGCAAAGAGGCTGCACTTTTGAGACAACCTCTTTTAATAAGAAAAACATGAAAAACTATAACAAGGTTGATGGACAAACGTAATCTGTTACTTTAAACAAATTACTTGCTTTTAAAGCATTAAAGCCTCCAGTCACATCAATTAAGTTATTGTATCCTCTTGCTTTTAATATCGAAATAAAAACCATAGAACGATACCCAGATGCACAATGTAAATAGTACTTTTTATCTTTATCAATCTTAGTCATGCTATCATTAATAAAATCTAAAGGAGCGTTAATGGCATCTAAAACATGTTCGCTATTATACTCGCTCGCTTTTCGAGCATCAATAATATGAACCTGGCCTTTTTTAGAAATTTCAGCTAACTCGTCGGCACTTACCGAATGAATTTGATCGATATCTTTATTAGCAGCTGTCCAAGCATCAAATCCTCCTTTCAAGTAACCTAATGCATTGTCATAACCAACACGAGCCAAGCGCGTAATAACTTCTACTTCTCTTCCTTCATCGGCTAAAATTAATATTTCCTGTTTTACACTAGGTATTAAAGTACCTACCCAAGTTGCAAAACTTCCATCAATTCCAATATTAACCGAATTAGGAATAAATCCTTTATTAAAGGTTTGTGGCTTGCGCGTATCAATGATTAAAGCTTGAGCCTGGTTTGCAGTCGCTTCAAATTCAACAACAGAAAGCGCTTTCGAACCTTTTTGCATTACTTGATCAATACTTTCGTACCCCTTAATATTCATTAATACATTTTGAGGGAAATAACCCGGAGGCGGTACTAATCCGGTTAATATTTCTTTTATGAATTGTTCCTTTGTTAAATTAGGATTTAATGCATAATTCACTTTCTTTTGATTTCCTAAAGTATCAGTCGTTTCTTTACTCATGTTTTTACCGCAAGCACTTCCCGCACCATGATTAGGATACACAATTAAATCATCACTTAAAGGCATAATCTTATTACGTAAAGAATCATATAAATGACCCGCTAATTTCTCTTCGGTTAAATCAGCAATCACATGCTGCGCTAAATCAGGGCGACCAACATCTCCAATAAACAAGGTGTCTCCGCTAATTATACCATGTTCTTTTCCGTTCTCATCTATCAATAAGTAAGTTGTACTTTCCATGGTATGACCAGGCGTATGAATCACTTTCACACTATAATTACCAACTTTAAACACCTGGCCATCAATGGCCGTAGTTGCCTGATAACCAGGTTTAGCCGTTGGCCCAAAAACAATTTCAGCACCTGCATTCTTCATTAAATCCAAATGTCCACTCACAAAGTCAGCGTGGAAATGTGTTTCAAACACATATTTAATTTTCGCATTATCTTTTTTTGCTCTATGCATATATGGTTGCACTTCGCGCAATGGATCAAAAATTGCTGCTTCTCCGTTATTTTCTAAATAGTATGCTGCGTGAGCAATACATCCGGTATAAATTTGTTCTACTTTCATTTTATACTAATTTTTAATTTTGTTTATTATTGCGTATTATCTTTAATAAGTTATGGGCATCTAATTCTGCATTTTTTCATCATCTATTTATATTTTGAATTCTAATTCTTATTTCAATAATAATATATCTTTATTAGGAGCATATAACTTATAAAATAGATAACCAAACCCAGCCAGTAGATGAAGAAGTACAATGATTAAAGTAATAGCTGATAACATATCTTGAGTTTTTAGCACAAATTTCGTTTCGAAAATTCACATAAATACTGAGAAATATCATTTTATTAGGCGAAAACTATTAACTAAAAACTATATGTAACTTAAGTTACTGACACAAGGTTAATACGCATCGTATCTTTGAGAAAAGATCATGACTATGGAAAATCAATATATTAAAGGCGTAAGAGCCAGTTCAAATATCTTTAGAAAACTCGGTACTTATTTAGATTTGAAGAAAGGACTATACAAAAACTACGAACGTATTTTCGGTATCACCATAGGGTCGTGGCAAAAACTACCCAGATTAGATTATATTTTAATGTTTAAAACGTTATATATAAAATGCGAAGGGTGTAATCCGGAAGATTTTGAAGATGGGCATGGTTCCGTTTATCAATTAAGTTTGGTTTACAATAAAAACAGAAAATTAATTGTACACGAAAGTACACATAAGCAAGAAATATTTGCCTTAGCGAAAAGCCTAAAATCCTTTTACCAAATTAATATTAAAGACTCGGCAAGTGACAGACGAAATCCAAAATGGATTGATTAATTATGTCTTAACTGGATTATAAATAGATAAGATTGCAGGTAGTAATTTTTCTTCGGGTATGTATGGTAAAATATAAGTTCTACTCGTTAAGTTCTCCTTAATATTTTTAAAAATTGACTCTTCATTAGAAGCTCGCTTCAATAATAGAGGGTCTTTTATATTTTTAACTGCCGATAAACATTGATTAATAACCCAGCCATATGGAACAATGCCTGCTCTTTTCAAGTCCTTTTGTAAAGCATCAGCTTCACGCATGGGCGTTGTTTCAGGTAGAGCAATCAATAAAATCTTAGCAAAATTAGCATCTTGTAAAGACATATACGGCGTCGTAATTCTGTCAGGATTTAAAGTAGTAGTTTTTAAAATCTCTTTGTGATATTTTCCAGTTGTATCTAATAACAAAAGCGTATGTCCTGTTGGAGCTGTATCCATCACAACAAACTGTCGCTTAGCTTTATTAATAGCTTTTGAGAACGCGTTAAATACTGCAACTTCTTCGTTACAAGGTGACTTTAAATCTTCGGCCAATAATTTCTTAGCTTCTTCATTTAAGTTTTTACTTTTTTGTTCAAATATTTTATCCGTATAAACTTTAGTTTCAACTTTTGGGTCAATTCTTTCCACAGTTAAAGTTATAGGTAATTCATTTAATTGATTGATGAAATCTTTCACATGAGCTGCGGGATCTGTTGTTGTTAAAAGTACTTCATGCCCTCTATTGGCCAGCATAGTTGCAATAGAAGCTGCTACAATAGTTTTACCAACACCGCCTTTACCCATAGTCATTATTAATCCATGATTTCCACTTGATTCTAAAGAATCAACTAATTCATGAAGATTACTTAAAGTAATGGTTGCTTCTTGAGCTATAGCAATCTCTTTATCAATGATTATTTTTTGTAAATCCTTATTAAACAAAGATCTTAATTTTTGTACACCCAAAATATTATAAGGCAACAAAGGATAATCCAATCTTTCTAATTCTTTTAATGCTTCAGGCATTTCAGACATTTGCTTTTTAGCAATAGCTTCAATTTTGGCGCCTAATTCATCGCTTTTATCAATGGCATCATAAACTCCATTAATTAATAATTTTTGATTTGCGAAACCTAAAGCTTTCAATTCGATACTAGTTCGATTGGCTTCTTTTAGGGATGCTTTTTCAGTTCGAGAAACTAAAAAGAAGGTTGTTTGTTTTGGATCTCTTAAACTCGTAATAACTTTCTTATATCTATCCTTACTGCTTTTCAATGCTGTAGAAGGGCCAATGCAAGATGCTCCTCCCGGATTTTTTTCTAAAAAATCATCCCAAGCAGCTGGTAATTCTAACAAACGAATTGTATGACCAGTTGGAGCTGTATCAAAAATAATGGTATCATAATTTTCATGATTACCTTCTCCTGTTATAAATCTTGAAAACTCATCAAAAGAAGCGATCTCCGTTGTACATGCACCAGATAAACCTTCTTTAATTTTATGAATTTCTTCAGATGAAGCATTATTCCTTAAAGGTTCAATCGCTCTTTCTCTATACTCGTCGGCAGAAGTATCCGGATTAATATTGATTGTAAATAAATTAGGTAACTCTTTGTGAGCAGTAATTTTATCTAAAACCGAACATCCCAAAACATCCTCTAAATTAGAAGCTGGATCGGTACTAATTAACAACACTTTTTTTCCTCTATCAGCTAATTCAACAGCTGTTGCGCAAGCTAGTGATGTTTTACCTACCCCACCTTTTCCAGTAAAGAATAAATATTTTGTGTATTCGGTTCCCATCATTTTCTATTTTAATCTTCGTTATCGTACAATTTTAATTTGTTTTGTGTTATTCTCAACTCGTCTTGCAAATTATGAATACGATTTAATAAACGAAAAATCACATCTATTCCTTCCATATTAATATTTAAATCATAATGCATGCGCATCATTTTTTCAACCTCTTTTAACTGCTCTTGATGTAAGTATTTATTATCCTCTTGAACAATGATTTTAATTAATCCAAACTCATTTAAAGAGTTAAAAAATGAAAACTCAATTTCATGATTAGCACAAAAATGTTCTATTAATATTAAATCTCTAGTTTCCATTTGTTCTCAATTTTGATAATTCAGTAAATAATTCTTTTTCTTTTTCGGTTAAATGAGTAGGAAGTTTAACATTGTAGGTGATATATAAATCACCAAACTCACCTTCTTTTTTATAAACAGGAAATCCTTTGCCTTTTAATTTAACCTTTGTATTACTTTGGGTCTCTGGCGCAATTTTCAGTTTCACTTTTCCATCTAAAGTATCCACCTGTATATCCCCACCTAATAAGGCTGTATACAAATCTAAATCAACATTAGCATATAAATTACTTCCCTCTCGTTTAAATTTGGGATGATTAGCAATCGTAAACGTAATATACAAATCACCGTTTGGTCCACCGTTTACTCCAGGCGTTCCATGACCAGTAATTTTAATCACTTGACCATTCTCAACACCGGCAGGAATGGTTAATCGAATACTTTTACCATTAACCGTTAAGGTTTGTTGTTGTGTTTTATAAACATCCATTAAATTTAAATGTAATTCGGCATTCAAATCCTGCCCTCTAAATTTAGTTTGTTTGCTTCTGTCACCCGCACCCGAACCATACATCGATTCAAAAAACTCAGAAAAGTCTCCAGAAAAATCTTCGTACTCACCACGATTAGTTTGCTTACCTCCTGAACTTCCTCGTGATTGAGATTGTTGCTGATTTGCTTTTTCAAACTCATCCGCATGCTTCCAATCCTTTCCATACTTATCGTATTTCTTTCTTTTTTCAGGATCACTTAATACCTCATTTGCTTCATTAATTTGCTGAAATTTCATTTTAGCATTTTCATCATTCGGGTTTAAATCGGGATGATACTTTCGAGCTAACTTGCGATAAGCCGCTTTAATGTCTGCCTCAGTAGAGGTTTTTTGAATTTCTAATATTTTATAGTAATCAATGAATTCCATATTTATTGTATTAAATCATGAACTATATTTTGATGAACACCATCAAACACAAAGCTATATCATAAAAACAGATAACAGCAGTTTAACTTACTGACAATAATCATTAAAAGAACTGATTATTAATACCAAATAAATATAATTGACGCATCTCAAGTAATACACTCGCTATTTACTTTATTTTTTAAAAGACAGAAAACGCTGCGCCCTTCCTAAAACAATCTCAATCATAGCCAATAACCTTAGATTAAGGTTGTAAACTATGTAAAGCACAATAAATTCATCTTATATATTATAAAAACCTTACTTATTGCAAGATTTTCATGATTTTAATTTTATTTTAAACTAAATCAAAGAAATGATGTTATATAGTTAAAATACAAGTTTGTATTAATAAATTAACTAAAATAAAAAACAAATGAAAAAAATTTTGAAACCAGTACTCGTAGCTTTATCTTTAATTTTTACAGGATTTGCTAATGCGCAAACATCAGATGTAGTTGATATTGCAATAAGCTCTAAAGATCACACAACATTAGTTGCAGCGGTGAAAGCAGCAGACTTAGTTACTACATTAAAGGGTAAAGGACCTTTCACAGTATTTGCTCCATCAAATAGTGCGTTTGATAAATTACCTAAAGGTACTGTTGAAAGTTTATTAAAACCAGAAAGTAAAGAAGCTTTAGTAAAGCTACTAACTTACCATGTAGTTTCTGGTAATTTAAAAGCAAGTGATGTTTTAGCTGCTATTAAAGCCGGAAAAGGAAAAGCAATTGTAAAAACAGTGCAAGGAGAAAACTTAATTGCTACCTTAGAAAATGGTAAAGTAATTTTAACTGACGAAAAAGGTGGGAAAGCAGTTGTTACAGCAACAGATTTAACTGCAAGTAACGGTGTAGTGCACGTTATCGACTCAGTAGTAATGCCAAAATAATTTTTGATAAATTCTTAAACGCATCGTTTTCAAAAGAAAACGATGCGTTTTTGTTATACGATATACAGCTTCGAAAATCAAAAAAATCGGCGAGTACCTTCTTTGTAATTCTCATATTCATTATACTTTTCAATCAAAAGAGATTCCTCATACTTTGATTTATAATAAAATAAAATGAGTAATATAAATGAAATTGCTAATTGCCAATAACTACCAGTATAAAAAGCAATACCTATAGCTGCCAAAAATATGCCTGAATAAATAGGATGACGAACATATTTATACAATCCTGTATTGATTAAAGATCCGTTTTCTTTAGGCGTTGGAAAAGGAGTTAGATTTTTATTTAATTGTAAAATGGCAATTACAATAATTAAAAAGCCAAGAACTGAAATAACAACACCTGTGTATTTTAGAATAAATGGCGTTTTAAAAGCATAAGTTATAAACGGAATATAAAAGATGGTCAATAAAATAAATTGAATGGTAACAAGTAATATGTCTTTTGTCTTAATTTTACGCATACTCTAAATATAAGCAATTCAATCACATATTACTCCCAACCAAAAGTTCCGCCACAAAGCCAATAGGCATTTTTAAATCCTAATTCTTTGAACTTATCTGAACCAACTGTTGATCTTCCTCCGCCCTTTCCGCAGGCAGTTACTATAACATCATCTTTATCAAACAAGTCACTTGCAAAATTTATTTGAGATAGTTCTGCATAGCTCCAGGAATATGTTTTTCTTCAAATTCCTCTTTGCTTCTCACGTCAATAATTTTAACATGTTGCTTTTTCAAAATAATAAATTGTTTTAATTCATCTAAAGGCAAACAATTTTTATGCGATACATTCTCCATGAGATTTATTTTTAGATGATAAAAAACTCCATATTTTTTTCGAGTCATCATTTTGACATTTCATTCTGTATCGTATAACTAATGATGATATCAATGTTAATAATCCAATAGTAATAATTGAGGCATTAATTCCTAAAGCATCTGCTATAATTCCAGTTAAAATAGCACCAATAGCATAGCCTAAATCTCTCCACAAGCGAAAGATTCCTAAACTTTTTGGTCTATCAATTGGATTTGTATTTTCGGCAACCGTTGCTAAAAATGTAGGATATACCATAGCTGTTCCCCAACCTAAAATAACCGATACTATCATATAATGACTCATTGTTTCTGCCCATGGCATAACTAATAAAGCTAATCCTTGCAATAACATTCCTGTAAACAACATATCTTTTTTACAAAAATAATCGGCCATTTTACCTGTTACTAACTGCCCTAAACCCCATACTGCTGGATAGCTTGCTGTAATAATGCCTATTTGCTCTAAACTAAAATTCTTTTGAAATAATAGGATCGGAAAAATTCCCCACACCATTCCATCATTTAAATTATTAATTAATCCAGCCTGCGTAACGGAACCTAAATTTTTGTTTTTCCAAGTTGTATCCCAAAATATATTTTTCAATAAGGGAATATCATTTGAACTCAATTCTTTTGCCACATGATGTTTCGTGTCCTTAATTAAAAACCAACTTCCTAGTAAACCTAATATTGACAAAACAATACCAATCATAAATGGATAAGGTCTTAAACCATATTCTCCCGCAATCCAACCGGTTAAAAAAGCAACAATAGCAACCGATAAATAACCTGCAAATTCATTTAATCCCATGGCAAATCCTCTTTGTTTTTCGCCCACTAAATCAATTTTCATCACTACGGTGCTGCTCCATGTTAAGCCTTGATTAATTCCTAACAACACATTGGCTGCAATCATCCAATTCCAATGATTAGCAAACATTAAAATAAATGGAACTGGTAAAGCAAATAACCAACCTATGACTAATAAATTTTTACGACCAACTTTGTTAGCTAAAGCCCCTGTAAAATAGTTAGTAACGGCTTTTACAATACCAAATACTACAATAAACGACAAGATGGCTGTTTTAGCAGCTATATGAAATTCACCTTCGGCTATTTGAGGGAGGATAGCTCTTTCTAAACCAACCATACCGCCCACAAAAGCATTAATAATAACCAATAGTGTAAATTGCTTCCAGTTTTCTTTTAGTCCTAATTTAACGGTTTCCATGTCACAAAATTAGGGTGACTAAAACCAGAACTACTTTACATATGATAAGAAATTATTTTTGAGCTCGGATTCTGCTCAAACTCACAGGAGTGATTCCTAAATACGAGGCGATGTATTTTAATGGCACTCTCTTTAACACATCTTTGTGATCTTTTATTAAATGAAGATAACGCTCATCTGCTGTATGAAACTGCAGGCTTTCAATCCGATTAACGGTATTAACATAAGATGCTTCTATGATTTTACGAAACAGTCGCTCTAAATCATGATAGGTATCAAATAATTGAAATAGCTTATTAGAATCGATAGCTATTAATGAAGTATCTTCAATGGCTTGTATAGCTTTCAAAGAAGGCTTTCCTGTCAATAAACTTTCAGCTCTAGCAACAAAGGCATTTTCAAATTCAAAACTTTCGGTAATATCAATATCTTCTTTAAAATAATAAATACGAACGCAACCTTCTTTTACAAAATAGATGGTTTTACAAGTATGTCCAATCAATTGAACATCCATTCCTTTTTGAAAATGAACTTCTTTACTAATTTCTAACAAAGCCTTTTCGGCTTCTTTTGAAATAGGATGAATCAATTGAATATGTTTTAAAAGAGTTTGCATGTTATTATGAAGCAAGTTAAAAATAATATTGATATAATTTATATGATTAACTTTACAATCTCAAAACTAATTATCATGCTTAAAACAATAACTATTACGGGTTCCATATTTATCTTACTAGGTTGTCAATCAAATAGCGAACATAGCCATCATGAATCAAAAGAAGGGCACGAACACAAACACGGGCATGCCAATCATCACATGAACAAATCGTCGTTTGAAGATTTAGTAAAAAACTTTGAATCTGCTGACAGAAATGAATGGCAAAAACCTGATGAAGTCATTCGTTTTTTAGGTGATTTAAAAAATAAAACCATCATTGATATTGGCGCTGGCACTGGCTATTTTGAATTTAAAATGAATGAACCAAGTGCTAAAATCATTGCAGCTGATGTGGACGATAGATTTATTAAATACCTAAATGATAGAATTACAAAAGAACAATCAACTAATATCTCAGCAAGAAAAGCAGAGTATGAAAAACCTCCTGTAACAGACCAAGAAGCTGATATTGTGTTTATGGTTGACGTGTATCATCACATTGAAAATAGAAAAGATTATTTTTCAATGGTAAAAAAAGGTTTAAAGACAAATGGAGAAATGGTGATTGTTGATTTTAAGAAAGGAGATTTTGAACAAGGTCCGCCAAACGACATGAAAATTGAACCACAAATCGTTATTAATGAAATGAAATTAGCTGGATTTAATTTAGTAGCTCAAGATACAACGACACTTAAGTATCAGTATATGTTAAAGTTTAAATAGTCAATTATATTTTTCAATTAAAGTCAGCAAATTCTAATCCACTATTACTACTTTTTCAACGGCACTATACTTACCATCACAGGTGAAATTGAAAAAATAAACACCTTTTGTCAATTTTATAATATTTGAGATATTTAATGATTGCTTTCCTTTTTGCAAATCCGTAAAATATTTATCGGCAACAATTTTACCTGTTACATCCGTGACATACAATTCTAAATTGCTTTTATAAGGTAAATCCATGTTTAAATTAATTTGTGATTTACTTGGATTAGGATACACATTTAACTTTAACGGATTTTTGCCATCTAAAGGCAACAAACCTGTTACTTGATCTTTTACCAACCATACTTCGTATATCACATTATGTGCATTAGTAACACCAGTATTATTAGCAGTAAAAGCATCTATTTGAGGACTATAAATTCCACCATAAATGTGCCCAATTAAAACGGAATCAGCTGTGATTTTAGATAATTTTACAACCTCAGATTTATAATGAGGAATAGAGTGATTATGGATGAATTCAGCACTAGCGCCCAATAAAGCAGGCATTTGAGTTAAAAACACATTCTCTTGTAAATTACCACTCGCATCTCGTGATACTCTGCTGATTGTTTTTACAAAAGGCACATTATTATCTTGAGTTAAAACATTATTAACATAAGAATATTGGCTCATACCTCCAAAGAAAATGGAATGCATGACATTATTAACGCTATCATACAAAGAAGCTTTAGCAGAATGATAGTTACTCAAATACTGATTAAATGAAGTCACTGGCGTATGTCCACTTTTTTTAATATCAACGGGATACAAAAATGGTAAATCAACGCCTATTTGAAAGACACCTGAAGAAATGGTATAACCTTCTTCTCCATTTGGAAATATTTGAGGCATCAAATTATAATCTCTTCTGTGAAGATGAGCCTGATCTGTAATCAAAGTATAGTTAGTATAACTTAATTGAGTTCCTGAATTATTAATTTTGAATTTCTTTAAGCCATCAACATATGTTTGAGTGTATGTTGGATTTCCCATTGGATTATACCTTCCATCAAATCTATGTCCACCCACTAAATAAAAAGTAGAATCAATTTTACCTAACTGCCCACCATTAACTGCAAAATTTTGATCGGTAATTTGTTTGAAGTATGGGATAATAGAAGTTCCGTTCACTACCGCATTTATTAAACCACTTACGGAAACGGATGTCAAATTAGGATAGGTAATATGGTCAGCAGCCGTGGTGCTATAACCATAACCACCAATGATATACAATGAATCTTCATCTTGATAAAAATTCATATTAGTAGATTGCATTTGCTCTGCTAAACCTGTTGCTAAAACAGTCACTGGAGATGTCCAAAATTGTTGAGTATTAACATCAACTACATAAATATTGGTATTATTACTGGCTGCAGGAAAGGCATTAAATGGTTGACGCGCATGCAATCCATCTTTTCTTCCTCCTATAATCAACCACTTACCACCTGATTGAGCTACCACATAAGAATGTAATCCAGAAAGATTTGCAATAGTCAATGGTTTTAATTTCACCGAATAATCAAATGGAATAGTTTGAGCATAGCCAAATAACATCGATGCTATAAAAGCAATCATTAAAATTTTAGTCTTCATAGTAATAAGATTTTATCAAAATTAACTAGCATAAATTTTAAATTCTGTCACATAAGTTACATAAAACACAAAAGCCTCTAAAATAAGAGGCTTTTGTTAAAAACGTAAATACTATTCTTATTTATCTTTAGGACAAGTATTGATGCCAACTAAAGTATAAAGAGGGCAAAAACTAATTAAACTCGTTAAAACAAATACACCAGCTAATACTAAAAGTATAATTCCTAATGTACCGGAAATAACGTTTGTAAAGAATAATATGGCAATTACAATTGCAACTAGTATTCTAATAATTTTATCGATGTTACCCATGTTTTTTTTCATAATCTATATATTTTAAATTTTAAGTAAAAATACAATCTTGAAATTACACAAAATGTAACATTTGTCACTTATCTTCACTTTCTTTATGATTGTTGTCATTTGACTTTATCATATTCATAATTAATCCTCCCAAAACAGCAAAATACAACGTACTATTAACAGGGCTAGAAGTGATTCCACAAGTTCCACTGGCGCATCCTACAAAATAATAGTACAAAAATCCGCCTATGGCACCTAAAATTGCGCCTATGACTGTTAATTTATTATTTAGCAACAACTTCTTCATATTCAACATCTGTTATTTGTTTGGTTGTGTTATCCTTCTTGTAATTTGTTTCGCAGCCACTAGCACCGCAGCAACCCACATTAAAAAATGCCATACCACCTACTACTAATCCTAATATTCCTAAAACAATATCTAAGGTCATAATTGCTTGAACTATAGCAAATGCTCCGAAAACAAATCGAAGCATTCGCATAAAACCCCATAACTTAAAATTATTCATATTACTTAGTTTTTCAAGTTACATTTTGCCAAGGCCCTAAGTTTTCAATTTCCTTAGTGTATCCTGCACTTTGTAATTGCCCTTTAGCAATACCAGCTCTGTTACCGCTTCGGCAAACTAAAATCACTTTATCATACGTTTTTAATTCTTCTATTTTACTAGCAAATTGGTCTAATGGGTAATTTACTGAACAGTCAGCATGACCATCTTCATTCCATTCTTCAATTGTTCTAACATCTACAATAATTTGTTTAGTAGCTGTTTGTGTTGCGTTTGCTGTTTCCATTGTTGTTGTTTTTTTAGTTTGAGAATTACATTGTGTTAATGTAAATAGTAACACAAATACTGCAATTATTGATTTTATGTGTTTCATTATTTTAATTTTCAAATTACAGTCACATCTTAAATCATTAAAATGTGATTGTAATTTATTTAAGATTTTTGTAATTTGCTTTGACAAACGAAATCTGTTTTAGCAACTCCTGCCTCTGCTATCGCTTTAAATCCACCTTCTATTTCTTTAAAGTTGTGAACGCCACGAGATTTTAAAATACTAGCTGCAATCATACTTCTATAACCACCTGCACAGTGAAGGTAAAATGGTTTCTCATCATTCATTTCTGCAAACCAACCATTAATTTGATCTAAAGGTTTGTTATAAGACTCTTCAACATGCTCAGCTCTGTATTCGCTTTCTCTTCTCACATCAATTACTGTATCTGCTTTTACATCTACCTCTTTTGCAAACTGAGTAGCTGTAATTCTGTTTACAGTATCTATTTCTTTTCCCGCTTCTTTCCAACTTGCAAAGCTTCCTTTTAAATGACCAATTACATTATCAAAACCAACACGACTCAAACGAGTAACTGTTTCCTCTTCTTGTCCTAACTCTGTAATTAATAAAATTGGCTGCTTCACGTCTTTAATTAATGCCCCAACCCAAGGAGCAAAGTCACCGTTAATTCCAATATTAATAGAACGTGGCACAAATCCTTTTGCAAATTCAGCAGCAGGTCTGGTATCTAACATTAAAGCCTCTGTTGTATCTGCAGCTGTTTCGAACTCAAGAACTGATAAAGCTCTCATACCATTATTTAAAACTGTTTCAAAACTCTCAATTCCTTTTTTATTCATAGCGACATTACTTCCAAAATAACCTGGAGGAGGTAATAATCCATCAGTTACCGCTTTTACAAACTCTTCTTTATTTGGTTGATTTAATGCGTAATTCATTTTCTTTTGATTACCTAAAGTATCAACCGTTTCTTTCATCATGTTTTTACCACAAGCTGAACCTGCACCATGAGCCGGATAAACAATAACATCATCCGCCAAAGGCATAATTTTAGTGTTTAAAGAATCATATAACAATCCCGCTAATTGGTCTTGAGTCATAGAAGCAGCTTTTTGAGCTAAATCAGGTCGTCCTACATCTCCTAAGAATAAAGTATCTCCACTAAACAAAGCATGATCTTTACCATTCTCATCTTTTAATAAGAAACAAGTACTTTCCATAGTGTGTCCGGGAGTATGTAAAACTTTAATAGTTACGTTTCCTAATTTAAACTCTTCGCCATCTTGCGCAATCAGTGCTTTAAATTCTGGGTTAGCATTTGGTCCATAAACAATGGGTGCTCCTGTTTTTTTACTTAAATCCAAATGTCCTGATACGAAATCTGCATGAAAGTGAGTTTCAAATACATATTTTATTTTAACTCCATCTTTTGTTGCTCTATCTAAATAAGGTTGAACCTCTCTCAATGGGTCAATAATAGCTGCTTCGCCATTAGACGTAATGTAATAAGCTCCCTGAGCCAAACATCCCGTATAAATTTGTTCTATTTTCATATTGATATTATTTTTTATTTATTGTATTTATTTGATTTAATTATTTATGAGTCAAAGTTACTATGGCTTATTATTTATTACGGTAACATTTATCACACTCAACTACTTGATTTTACTGACTGTAACAAAGATTACTGTTTTACTTTAAGAGCGTTTCTTTAATAATAATATATACTCCCATGATTAGGACAAACCAACCAAAAATTGGTTTTAATTTTGCTCCATCTATTTTTTTAGATAGGTAAATTCCAATAAAAATACCAACAGCAGCAAAAGCAGTTACAGAAGAAAGTAATAACCAATTAATAGTTGTTTCTCCACTTTCGCCAAAAAAACCGATTAATGATTTGGCTGCAATAATTACTAAAGATGTTCCTACGGCTTCTTTCATTGGCAATTTTGATAAAAGAACCAATGCCGGAATAATTAAAAATCCACCGCCTGCTCCTACTAATCCTGTAACTACACCTACAATAGCACCTTCTAATAAAATAACAGGATAATTAAATTTTTGAGGCCCTAAATTTTCTTCAAGTTTCTTTTTATCCTTTTTAATCATACTGTAAGAAGCTGCTACCATCAAAACAGCAAAAAGCAACATCATTAATATACTTTTAGTAATTATAAAATCTCCCACCGAAAAAACTTCTTTTGGAATGGCAGGAACTATATAAGCGCGTGTTAAAAAAACGGCAACAATAGATGGTGCACCAAATACGATGGCCGTTTTTACATTCACTAAGTTTTTTCTAAAATAACCAACTGATCCAACTGCTGCTGTAAATCCAACAATAAATAAAGAGTAAGCTGTGGCTGCAACAGCATCAATGGAAAAAAGATATACCAATACAGGTACAGTTAAAATACTTCCCCCACTTCCTATAAGACCTAAAGAAACCCCAATCAAAATCGAAGCTATGTATCCAAGTAATTCCATAATTTTATTTGCTCAGCAAAATTGAGAAAATAAAAAACCAAGAATGGTTACAAAAGTTACACTCCTTAGTTGAAAGTTTTAATCAAAATAAACGCAGCCCAATGATTCGGATGTGGGTACTTTAGCCTTGTTTCAACCTGTGCATTTTTATAGGCTAAAGAAACATTTTTTGTTTTAGCATACGTTTTATAGAACATAGTCATAAAATAATTAGTAGATAAATCATCAACAGGCCACAAACTCATAATTAAATGCTTGGCTCCGGCAATTGCCAGTGACCTCTGCAGGCCAGCAACACCTTCACTTCCCATATTATCGCCCAAACCGGTTTGACAAGCAGATAGCACAACCAGATCGGTTGCTGCTAAATTTAGAAAACCAGCTTCGTATGCAGTTAAAACGCCATCATTTTGTGAGTCTAAATTTAAACTGTCGCTGGTGGAAGGCCCAACGCCTGCTAGAATTAAACCCGATCTTAAAAAACTATTTTCTTTTAAAGATTGGCGTTCAAAGCCCAAAAACATTTTATCTTCTGTTTCAACGTCCTTTAAATAATACCCATGGGTGGCAATATGCAATACAGCCGGCGAATTAACAGAACGAATATTAGATTCACTAGCTTTCTCTTCCAAAAATGCTTTAACATTCCACCCGGCAGCATTTAACTCTGCTTCAATTGTTTCCACCTCTTTTTTTGTACCCGGCAATTTAGACAGATTAACTAAACCATACCTACTTGCAATTAAATCGGTTGGTTTATATTCATTTCCTTTAATCTGTTTTTTTAAGTCGTAATCAAAGTCAGGATTTCCGAAAAGCATGGCACTGCTTATTTCGTTGGTTTTAGTTTTAGAGGCATTCTCTAACAAGGATGAGGCATTAATCAAATTAGTTATCTCTATAGATTCCCCTAAGTATTTATTTGTTCTCGGGTTATATAAGCTACTCAAATTAATTTTTTGAAATACGCCATCTGAAGAGACATACAATCGCTCAACTTCTTTCAATGATTTTTGTAACGGACCGAAGTATGAAACATAACTTAATGTATCGATTAACAATTCATCTATACTTTTTGAATAAATATTAAAAGAAGAATCTTCCAGTTTATCGCCATTCTTATATACAACTAATTCAGGAGTAGCAGAATTGTTTTTCACAACAAAGGCGCCATAGATTTTGTGACTGGTCGAATCATTAATCCATTCATGAACACTAAAAAATTCTAAAAGTGCTTCTTTTGGCTTTAAAGCAGACTTTAATTTACTAACGGTTATAGTTTCGTTTTTTGTAATTCCATTAACTTTTAATTTAAGTTTGGTTTCAATATCGTTTATTTTAAGCAGTAAATCATTATCGCTTTCTACCCTATCAAAAGATTTGCTTCTACTCAATAAGTTATTTTTTAAAGTTACCCAATCCTGATATAACTTAATTACTTCTTCGTTTTTGGAATTTAATACGGTTTGTTGCAGCTTTGCTGATCCTCTGCCAATTAAGGACTTAAGCAAAAGTTGATTCTCCAATCCTTTCAGGATGTACTGATTCAAATTCTTCTTTGGTTCTTGAGCAATATAATTCAATAAATAAACTTCATAACTTTCGAAAAGTGGGTTTATCATTGCTAAAAATTCACCTTGATGACCTTCCGACATGGCATCAAAATAGGTGTTTAGTTGATTTGTATAATGCTGCAGTGATTGTAAGTACAACGGGCCTGCCTCTTCCATACGCATAGTAGCTGAATATACCTCGGCAAGGCTTAGTTGTGCATTGGCATATAAATCATGAGCTTTTCCAAAATTTTTCTCAATAAGACTGAGTGCTTCTTTTAAATTAGCCTCAGCTTTTTGAAAATAACCCGTTTTAAAATAAATTGAAGCAAGAGCAATTAAAAAAGTTGGATAACGGAAATGATCTTTACCAACGGACAACTCTACCACTTTTAAAGCTTGTAATTTAAATTCTTCTGCCTTTTTATAATTTTTCAAATAAAAATAGCATGAGGCAAGGTTGTTTAAGCAATTGCCATAATACTGATGTTGCTTTCCAACTGTTGATTGATAAACTTCTTTAGCCTCTTCAAGTCTGATGAGAGCCTCATCATAGAATTCAGCATCAATGTAAACCAAACCTAAGTTATTGAGAAGATTGGCATAACTGCGTGTATTGGTGTTTAAATAATTCTTACGGATGGCTAATGCTTTCAGTAAAATTTCAGATGCTACACCCTTCCTACCCAACTCCCGATAAAAATCACCCATGTTGTTTAAGGTGATACAGTATGCATCCGTTTTAGTTTCTTTCAATTGTTCGTATATGCTCAAGGAAGATTTAAAAGCTAATTCAGCTTCATTATTTAAACCTAACATTTTGTAACAAAGTCCTAAATTATTATCAACACCGGCTAGTATTAGCTGTTCATTCAACTTAAGACGGTGATACTCTGCTTTACATTTTTTCAGGTAAACCAATGCGTTGTTATAATCACCCATTTCGCGGTAAACATCTCCAAGGGCACTGTATTTTTCAACATGACCACTGGTATCTTTGAAATTAAGATGGGCGTTGCTTGAAATCAACTGATTATAAACATCAATACATGCTTTGTATTCACCAAATTGATGATGAATTGCAGCTTTGTAATTCAACAACATAATATAGTATTCGCTATTCTCTCCATCTAATGTTTTAAAGTAATATAATAAACCATCTACAGCCGGTTTAGCCTCGGTATATTTTTGAAGCTTCAGCAAGAGTTGTGTGTATTCGAAATAAATGATAGAATATTCGCGACTAGAAGGACCAAGAATGACCGAAAGCGGGTACATGCTGGCATAATAATACTTCTCAGCTTCTATGTTATTTCCAATTCTCTGATAATAGTCTCCAAAACGATAAGTTACAATATGTTTTAAGGTTGTATCTCTGGATTTTTTGGCATAATGGTAAGAGTACTTAAATCCTTCTAAAGCATTGATAGTATCGTTTACTGCAAGAAGGGCGTAGGCAAAATAGCTATAAAATTTACATCCATAATCAGGAAACTTTTCAAATGACTTTTCGTGTTTGGTTTCAAAGACCTGGTACTTTTGAGGATTAATAGTTTCTCCGGATTCCATTACTTTAGAAAATTCCACCCATTCCTTTTCAAATGATTGAGCATTTAATAATAATGAAGAAATTAAACTACCTAAAAATAGAAGTTGTTTCATGAACCACTAAGATAATGAAAATAAAAGCAAGCTTAATGAAACGTTTTTCAATTGATTTAATCTGTTGTAGACGTTAACTCACTGTGTACAGCCAAAATAACCGCTAATACTTCGCTATTAGCATTGTTTTCAATCACAAAGTCAGCTAATTTTATTTTTTCTGATTGCGCCATTTGATTGTTCATCTTCTTCAAAGCGAGTTCCTCAGAAATTCGATCTCTTTGTTGAATTCTTTTAAGACGTTCAGTATCGTTTGCAGTGACAAGTATTGTTTTATGCAGGTCTTTGTAAATCCCTGTTTCATATAGCAAAGCACTTTCTTTTAAAATAGGCTGTTGAGCATGTTTTTGAGCGAATAACTTAAATTGTTCCTTTACATAAGGATGAATAATTCCGTTTAAATTTTCAAGAAGACTTTTATTATTGAAGATACACTGGCTTACAAATGCTTTATTCAGTTGGTTGTTTTGATAGGATTCCTTTCCTAATAAATTAATCACCTTCTTTTTTATATTCTCATCATAATATGCTGATTTAGCGACATCATCACTGTTAAAAACTACCCAACCTAATACTTTAAATACTTTAGCAATTGTAGTTTTGCCACTACCAATATTTCCGGTTAATCCAACTTGCATTTTATTTCAGTAAAACGAGTTCAACCTCCTTAGGCAATATACTTAAGATATTTGCCCCGCCTGGCTTTGTTGTTATTAACACAGGATGTTTTGAACCTCGTCCAATAAAAACTTCAGCTTTAAAATTAGTTGTGTCACTTTGAATCTGCTCATTCTGCATCATGGTGTATTTCACGGTAACAGTGTTTGGGTAAACGTGCGCGGAACGAAATAAACCGGCTTCTTTTAATTTTACAGGTAATATAATAGTTCTTTCAATCAATCGCTGTACTTCTGTTGCCACAACTAATTGATCTGCAGAGTAAACTAAACTGTCGTTTAATTTAATTAGTTTTAATTGATAAGTATCGCTTTTGTCAATTTCAAAGAGTTGCATACTTTCGCTGTAAACAGTATCAATACTCTTTAACAAATGCTGACTTCCGTAAATTGTAATAAACTTAGGATTAACCTCCTTCAACTCCATTCCATAGCCCGCTTTACAATTTATTTGTAAATTACTTTTTACAACTACATTTTTTTGGCTACCCTTTGGCACAATAAAATAAAGTGTATCAGGCAATACAGTTATCACTTTCAATTTTAAAGGTAGCGGAGAATTTTGATTAAAAAATTGGCTCAAAATTATTTGGTTCGCATTTTTTAAATTCACCATTTGATTAAAATCAATTTGTATTTTTTTTCTCGCATAAAAAGAGGTTAACAGTAATTTCAATCCGGTGCCACTAACATTTAAATTTAATTTAGCAGGTAATTCATTCATTGGTAATAAAAACGGCGGCATGTTCTTATACTCTAACTTAATTTCCAATGCCATGTTTTTGGTTTTACTTAAGTCATGAATTAACCAAAATGCAAATGCAAAAAGTAAACAAATAAAAAAAGCCTTGGTTTTACCAGGCTTATTATTACTATTTAAATGAGTATTCAACTATTTTAGGTGTTTTGTAATCCAACGGATCCTTCACTTGAAACTGCTGTTTTGGCAATTTTCATTTTAGTTCCATCTTCAACTTCCATAATTAGTGTGCCATCTTCCTTCACTTCAACAATTTTACCATATATACCGCCAATTGTCAATATTTTATCACCTTTTTTTAAATTCTCAATATATTTCTTTTGTTCTTTTTGTTTTTTTAATTGTGGTCGCATCATAAAAAAGTAAAATACTACGACAATTAAAATTAAAGGTAAAAAGTTCATAATACCACCTTGTCCTTGTTGAGGAGCCATTAGAATAAATAAAGTACTGTTCATGTTTTTTATTGTTTATTTTTAGTTATTATTTTGCTGTTTCAGGAACAACAATATCCGTTTTAATTTTAATTACGCGTGTAGCAGGTTCACAGTTAGTAACGATAGTAATTGATTTCTCCTGATAGCCGGATTTTCCTTCGCTGTTAAAAATCACATTTATTTTTGCATTTTGACCGGGAGATATTGGCTCCTTAGGCCATTCAGGCACGGTGCATCCACAGCTACCACTGGCACTTGTTATTACTAAACTTTTGCCACCAATGTTCTTGAAATAAAAAGCATGGCTTACTTTTTCACCTTGGCTTATTTTTCCAAAATCAAATACCTCCTCGTCAAATTTAATCTCTGGCTTATCGGCGTTTTGAGTTCCGTTTGATGAAGCAGAGTTTTCAACTAAGTCGGAATTTACTTCAGTATTTTCTTTTGAACCACAAGCAACCAACAATGTTAAAGTAATTACTTTAATGTAACGTAACATAAGAATGCAAATATAGAGGTTTTGTAGGTTGACACAAACAAAAAAAATCCCAAATTATTGGAATTTAAATTTTTTAGAATTTGGCACGAATTTTACGTACTTTACGTTTGTTTTTAGTAAAGAAATTTCCCTTGTAGCGTGTACGATAGAAACTACTCTTTCCACGAATCACATAACTATAACTGAGGGAAAAATTCATGTAACTGTCTTTGTGCGTCTTGTCACCACGCTTCATCCCCCAAGTATGAGAACGATACGCACCAATGTCTTCAGCAGGCAACTCTGTTGTTCTTAGAAATAGTCCTCGTTCATAATCATTACCCGGATCTTCTGGATAATTACCGCTAATATCATCAATATAATCAGTGAAAGTTTTTCTAACATTGGCTTCAAATCCAAGTCTGTGTTTTTTATCAAAAGTAAAATAGAAGCCAAAACCATAAGGAATATTTAAAACAATAGATTTGTAATTATACCCTTCTGAGTCATAATCTTTCATTTTAACCCATTCGCCTTGATATTTACTTTTTGGATTTGTGTAAAAACCACCAACACCCCCAAAAATATAGGCTCTAAACCCGTTGCGATAACGATAGGTATTGCCTAAATCATTATCCTCGTAAAAAAACCAATGACCAGTTAAACCAAGGTCGAATAAATCATTTTTAAAGTTAAAATTTCTATAATTTCTTCCCGGATTACTCGATAACTTATCATCTCCTTCAACTCTAATGTAGTCGAAAGCCAGTCGCAACGATATTTTTGGTCTCCATTTGTACCTTACAAAGCCGCCAACATTCCAACGCGTTTTAGAGAGTTTCATGTCGGCAATAAAGTCCCGGCGAGTTTTTTCCTTACCACCAATATCACCAAGATAGTTAGTTGCTCCAATGTTAATGCCATAATCCCAAAGCCATTGAGCATTCATTGTTACAGAACTAATAATAATAATGACGAATAAAGTAAATTTCTTCATTTGTAAATACACATTTTAAGTATCAAATATAGTAAAAATACAAATAAATGAGTTATTTTTTTATCGAAACTCGTATAATTGTGCCTAAATTCACAAAAAATAAACCAACTTATCAACAATAATAGCCATTTGCAATGAAAAACAGAATTTGTACTTTATTTAATATTAAAAAACCAATCATTCAAGCAGGCATGATTTGGTGTAGCGGATGGGAACTTGCCAGTGCAGTTAGTAATGCAGGAGGCTTAGGACTAATTGGGAGTGGCAGTATGTATCCTGATGTGTTAAGAGAACAAATCAAAAAATGTAAAGCTGCAACTAATAAGCCTTTTGGAGTCAATGTTCCTCTTCTATACCCAAATATCCAAGATCATCTTAAAATTATTATTGAAGAAGGCGTTAAAATTGTATTTACAAGTGCTGGAAACCCTAAGACTTACACATCTTTTTTGAAAGAAAAGGGCATTACTGTAGTGCACGTAGTAAGTGCTGTAAAGTTTGCAAAAAAATGCGAAGAAGCAGGCGTAGATGCAATAGTAGCTGAGGGTTTTGAGGCAGGTGGGCACAATGGAAGAGAGGAAACAACAACAATGGTGTTAATTCCTGAGGTAAGAAAGAGTGTGAATTTACCGCTAATTGCAGCAGGTGGAATTGGCTATGGTAACCAAATGGCAGCTGCTTTTTGTTTAGGTGCAGAGGCTGTTCAAATTGGAAGTCGTTTTGTGGCTACACCAGAGAGTAGTGCACATCAAAATTTTAAACAAGCCATTATTCAAGCTGGAGAAGGTGATACACAGCTTGCTTTAAAACAATTAACACCTGTTAGATTAATAAAAAACGACTTTTTTAAACGTGTTAATCAAGCTGAATTAAACGGTGCTTCCACCGAAGAATTAACTAATCTACTTGGGCGTGGGCGTGCAAAAAAAGGAATGTTTGAAGGAGATTTAACGGAGGGCGAACTCGAAATTGGTCAAATTAGTGCTGGAATTAAAGAAATTAAACCTGCTGCTGAAATTTTAGATGAGATTTATGAGGATTTCATTCAAACTATCAATAACTTAAAAACCATCAATCCTTAATAAATAAAGCTTTTAACTCTGTTGCCTCTTCTGGTTTCATTCTTCCACCTAATATTAGCGAAAGCTGTCTTCTTCTTAATGCACCTTCATAACGCTTCTTTTCAAGTTCAGTTTCAGGGATTAATTGTGGAACCGGCAACGGGGCTCCATTTTGATCAATAGCAACAAAGGTCAAGATGGCTTCATTACATTTTGTTTTTTCGCCTGTAACCGGGTTTTCAACTAACACTTCCACATAAATTTCCATACTACTTGTAAAGGCTCTGCTAACCTTCGCCTCTAAAGTAACTACACTATTTTGTTTAATAGGATTGTCAAAACTAACATGATTAATAGAGGCTGTAACTACAACCCTACCACAATGACGTTGTGCAGCGATAGCTGCAGTAATATCAACCCACTGTAATAACTTACCACCAAACAAATTTCCAACGTGATTAGTATCATTAGGTAATACAACTTCAGTGTTGATCGTAAGAGATTGTGCAGGTGTTTTTGATTTCATAGGATTTGATTAAAAATTAAATTTAGAGCTTGTAAAAATAGTAACTTTACGGCATACTTTTTAGAAATGGATTATAATTACGTTAAAGCATTACACATAATATTTGTTGTATGTTGGTTTGCAGCACTTTTTTATATAGTACGTTTATTTATTTATGCCACAGAAGCTCAAAATAAAGATGCAATAGCTAGGCCAATTTTAACCAACCAATTAATCTTGATGCAGAAAAAACTATGGTATATTATAGGATGGCCTGCAATGATTGGCACCTTCATTTTTGGCTTATGGATGCTGGCCTTAAATCCTCTGCTACTCAAATTCCCTTGGATGTGGTTGAAATTAATTTCAGTTGTACTCCTTGCACTCTATCATGTAAAATGTCAATCCATTTACAAACAACAAAAAGACGGGATTTATAAACACAATTCATTTAAACTGAGGCTTTTTAATGAACTTGCAACGCTATTTCTTGTGGCAATAGTATTCTTAGTAGTTATTAAATCCAGCTCGGGTTTGCTCTGGGGGCTTTTAGGACTAATTGCGTTTGCTGGAATCTTAATGTTAGCCGTAAAAATTTATCGCTCTCAAAGTAAAAAAATCGAAAATACGACAACCACGAAAAATATAAATCCGGTTGATCAATCTACTCCGCCTCCAACACCTCCAATTCAATAGATTGCGCTGCTTTAATCTATTAATTAAATTAGTGACACTTAAAATAATCAAATACTTCCTTACAGGATTTGCATGTATAAAGCGCTTTACAAGCTGTTGAACCAAACTGACTTAATAATGTTGTTTTATGTGAATTGCAACGAGGACACTGTACTTGTTTAGAAGCATCTAATTTCTTCGCACAACTGGTGTGCATAGGAGGAGCGATGCCATATTGCTTAAGTTTTAATTTGGCTTCTGTTGTTAACCAGTCTGTTGACCAAGCTGGTTCGTACACAACACTAAGCTTGTAGTTCTGAATTCCATAATCATTTAAAATTCGTTTTATTTCGTCAGAAATAAATGGAATCGCAGGACATGCCGTGTAGGTTGGCGTAATATCAATCTGATAAGAATTATCCATCCATTTAACGTCTCTTAAAATACCCAAATCTTTTATAGTTAATACAGGAATTTCCGGATCAGGAATTTCTGAAATCAAATTAAAAACATGATTACTATTTAATTTTGTATTTACCATGTTGCATCAGGATAAGCTCTTTGTAAATATTGCAATTCAGATAACAAATGACCAAAGTGCTCTGAATGGTTTCCACTACGACCACCTGTCATCATAAAATTATTCTCAGGAACGGATAAGCCAGCTTCTTTAAAAACTTCTGTTACCTCAGCCAACCATAAAGATTTATGGTTAGAAGAATTAACAGCTACACCTTCTTTAATCAATTTATGTTCAATATCATCGATTTCAAATAGTTCATCGGTATACATCCAGAGTGCATTAACTGCATTTTGCATTTTTTCATGGCTTAACTCAGTTCCGTCTCCTAAGCGTTTTACCCAATCAGAACTATGATTTAAATGGTACTTCGATTCTTTAATAACTTTTTTTGCAATAGATGCTAATGTTTCATTTTTACTTTTAGTGAGCTCGGCATAAAATAAGCAATCAGCTACTGAATAAAAAAATTGACGTACGATAGTATGTGCAAAATCTTCATCTGGTTGCTCAACCAAGAGCACATTGTAATAATTATTTTCTGCTCTTCTATAAGCTAATTCATCTTCTGATAAAGGTTTACCTGATAGTTGTGCCGCATAATTGTATAACGATTGCGCTCGTCCAATATAATCTAAAGCAATATTTGTTTGCGCCAAATCCTCTTCTAAAAAAGGGCCTTTACTGCAGAGCTCAGATAAGCGTTGACCTAATATTAATGCATTATCAGCTAATCTCAGCGTATAGTTGTATAATTCTGAATTATTCATTCGATTAAATTTCTAAGTTTAAATATGCTTGGCGCCTTCGGGCATTAAATAAAAGGTAGGCAATCTATACATTTTATCATTAGAAGGATCAAACAACATATCATTATCTAATGGATTGGATGCCGAAATTGCAGTTGTTGGAACCACCCAAATACTTGTTCCCTCCCCTCTTCTCGTATAAATATCTCTGGCATTTTGTAATGCCATTTCAATATCAGAAGCATGAACACTACCGGCATGAATGTGAGGAAGTCCGGATTTACTTTGTATAAAGACTTCCCAAACTTCTAATTGATCGTTAACTATGCTCATTTTAATTTACTTTTTTGTTTTTTACTATAGGCTTCTGCTGCCTCTCTTACCCATGCTCCCTCTTGATGATACTTTTTGTGATGTTTTAAACGTTGCTTATTACAAGGACCATTGCCCTTAATTACGTTATGAAATTCATCCCAATTGATTTTACCAATTGTATAATGACCCGTTTTTTCGTCCAGCTTATAAAACTCATCCGGAATTGTTAATCCAATCAATAATGCCTGCGGAATTGTTTTATCGATAAATTTTTGTCTTAACTCATCATTAGACTCACGTTTAATTTTCCATTTAATTGCATTATTGCTGTTTGGTGAATCATTGTCATGAGGACCGAACATCATGAGCGAAGGCCACCACCAACGATTCATAGCATCTTGCGCCATTTGTTGTTGTTCCTTGGTTCCCCTCATCATCCTTGTCATTATTTCATAACCCTGACGTTGATGAAAACTTTCTTCCTTACAAATTCTAACCATAGCTCGGCTGTATGGCCCGTAGGAAGTACACTGCAAAGACACCTGATTAACAATAGCAGCTCCATCAACTAACCAACCAATAGCACCAATATCAGCCCAGTTTAATGCCGGATAGTTAAAGATACTTGAATATTTTGCTTTGCCGGAATGAAGTTGTTCAATCATTTCTGATCTTGAAATACCAAGGGTTTCTGTTGCACTATATAAGTATAACCCATGTCCACCCTCATCCTGAATCTTAGCTAATAAAATTTGTTTAGCTCTTAAACTTGGGGCACGCGTGATCCAATTTCCTTCAGGCTGCATTCCAATTACTTCGGAGTGAGCATGCTGAGACATTTGTCTGATCAAATGTTTTCGATAGTCTTCAGGCATCGTATCCTTTGGCTCAATGTATTCACCTTAATCAATTTTATCCTGAAAAACATCACTGGTAACTTCCTGTAGTAAATTCATAAAATAATTTTGTCGTTATAGTTCAATTTTTAAACTTACGTCCAAAGCTATTTAATAAGTAAATGAAGTGTATTGACTTTTGTCAGTTTCAGTGGCTGATATTTATCAAGAATATCTTATCCAATTATTTCATATAGACCCCAAAACAAAAGAAATAATCCAATGCTCGTGAAAGAATACATCACTGCCGTAAAGGATTGGTTAGAATGAAAATTAAAAATTGTAATAACAAAACCTGCCAACAAAAACAATACGGCAATACCTAATTTTTTGGTTCCGGCGCTGCTTCGTTGTTTATGTACCTTTTTTTTAACTGCGGAGATAGCAGCTTCTATTTCAATAGCATCAGCACCATTGTCTTTAAGAATCTTTTCGATTTCAGAATTTGATTTGCCTGTTGCATTTAATTCAATTGCCTTTGTAATAAACCAATCTAAATTTTCGATTTTCATTATTGTTTTTTATTATACAAGATAAGAAACTCAAATCAAAACACCTATATGATTTATATCAGTTTATAATAAAGTAAAGTAATACTTAAACAGCAGAACTAAACAATTCCTCTTTCGGTTGAGCCAACCAGTATCGTTCATCTATAGCCAAAGCAATATTTCTTAAAAACAATTTCCCTGTTTCTGTTACAACTAATTTGTTCTTTGTAATTTTCAACAATCCATCATTAATTAATTCAGTTAATCCACTTTTGCGTTTACCAGAAACCACCTCATTTTCCAACTCTCCCTTACACATAATGTTTAGAATTTGTTGCTTAATCTTTAAATCCTCTTCTGTTAGGATATGACCTCTATGGAGAGGAAACTTCCCTGAATTAACTTCAGATAAATAGGCTTCAACTTCTTTTAAGTTTTGAGAATAAGCTGTCCAACAGTCGCTGATAGATGAACACCCCAAACCAACTAATAGTTTTGTTGTATTGGTTGTGTACCCCATGAAATTACGATGAAGTTTTTTGTTTTGGGCAGCTTTATACAACTCATCAGTTGGCAGCGCAAAGTGATCTAGTCCAATATCGGTATAGCCAACTCTTAAAAACGAATCTTTACCAAGGTCATATAGAGCTTTCTTATCCTCCCCTACCGGTAAATCTTTTTCTGTATAACGTCTTTGCCCAGGTTTAATCCATGGAACATGCGCATAACTATAAAAGGCTATTCTATCAGGCTTTAGATCCAAAACAGCCTTTATAGTTTCAGATACAGATTCTTTTGTTTGAAACGCCAAACCATAAACCAAATCAAAGTTGATAGAAGTATAGCCAATACTTCTTGATAATTCAACAACGTTTCGAACTTCTTCAACACTCTGAAAACGATTAATGGCTTGTTGAACTTTTTCATCAAAGTCTTGAATTCCGAAACTTACACGTCTGAAGCCCAAATCATATAATGTTTGGAGGTGTTCCTTTGAAGTATTGGCAGGGTGACCTTCGAAACTAAAATCATGTTCCTTAGAAATAATACTATCCTCTAAAACTGTTTCAATTAATCGTTGTAAGTTTTGCGGTGAAAAAAAAGTTGGCGTTCCACCTCCTAAATGAATTTCCTTAATTATTGGTTTATCAGTAAATAATATTTTATATAATTCCCACTCTTTAATTAAACCATCAATATACGGTGTTTCTACTTTATGATTAACTGTTATACGCGTGTTGCAAGCACAATAAGTACATAAACTTTCGCAATATGGGAGATGGATGTATAAACTAATTCCATCTTTATTATTATGAATAAAAGACGATTTAATTTGATCTTTCCAGAGTGATTCATTTAAATTATTATCCCAATAAGGTACAGTAGGATAACTTGTATATCGCGGGATTTGTTGGTTGTATTTATTAACTATACTCATAATATCTTGCTATTATAGTAGTTTATTTTGGTTTACAATGATAATCACTTGCCGCAGTTTTTGGTTTATGACAACAATTAACCTCTTTTGTTTCAGCGATGAACTTAGGACTAAGGTATGGAATCCCTAAATTTAAACCCCTTACAAGAATCAATATTGCCATTAAACCTAAAACGTATGGCATCGCCTGATTAATACCACTCCTGAACTTTGTACTTGCAACGTTAATAAGATAAGGCATACTAGCCATTATGGGCCAGGTAGACATTCCGAAAATAAACATAAACCATATGGCTTCATTAACATTTCCTTGCGCAGTAGCTGCGGTTAGCGCCATGTAAACTAAACCGCATGGCAACAAACCGTTTAAAAAACCTGTAATTGCAAAAAATACAGTGCTCTTTTGCCTTAAACTATGACTTAATTTGGATTTGATATAATTAATAAAACTTACAAATGGTCCGAATGGCTTAATTCGAACAAAAGCTGTGTACTTAATAATCAAACCTACTAATATTGCTGCGCCTGCAACAATAGAAAGCCAACGTTGGAAGCCCGACATCACTAACAACTCTCCAATGTTACCTACAATACCACCAAGTAAAACGTATGATATGGTTCGACCAAAGTTATAAAGTAAAATTGCTAAATGCTTTTTTATTGGCTCAAAATGATTTACCGGTAAAGCCAAAGCTATTGGCCCACACATTCCAACGCAATGTAAACTACCGAGTAGACCCAATAAAAGAGGAGCTGTTAAATTAAACATTTAATTAAATTCTAAAGTATACTCTTTGTAATAGGAAATGTTATTAACCTTATAGTCAAATTGAACTTTATATAATCCTTTTTTAAACTCATTTAACTGAACTGCTTGTTTTCCATTAATAAAACTAATTGGTTTAACAATATCCAATTTTGAATTTGAAGGTCTATAAAAAGTGAGCGTTCCTTCTATTTTTTTATCAATTAAAATACTATCTAATTCAAAAACTAGCTGATTAGAATTAAAACTGTAATTAATATTATAATTTGATTCGGCTTGTCTCGCACTTGCGTCTAACCTGTTTTGAAAGACAAGTTCTTTTGCATAATAATCCTTTGTTACTAACTCAGACTTATTGCTAATGCATTTAAAAACCAAAGTTAAAATTAATACCACAAAAGCTAAATAGAATATAACGACTTTAACACCGAAATTGATTTTCATATTGTAAGTTTTAAGATTTTGATTGAATTTTAAAAGGCCCCAAAAAATTTGTTTTGACACGTTTTATTAATTTGCCATTGGACGTAATTGTAAACACCACGTTTGTTTTTCTGTCCTTAATCTCGTCCTTATTTAAGTAAAGAAAAAATTCACCTTCAGAAATACTTTCTGGTTTAAGAACCAAATCTTTACCGATAAATCTTACACTATAGCCCTTTATATTTTCTAATTGAATATCTACCGGAAGTGCCTTACGTGTTTTATTTACAAGTTTAATGGTATATAAATTACTAATCTGATTATTTTCTTGTTCCTGAAATAACATTCCCTTAGCTCTTAAGATTGTAACATCAAAGTCAGAACGAGAAGCTAACAAGAATACTTCTAATCCGATTAACAATATCAATACTATAGAGTATGCTTTCATTCTGTTGGTGAAACGAAGATTAATTTTGTTCTTTACCCCATTTTCAGAATCATACCTGATTAATCCAGGCTGTAACCCAACTTTAGTCATCATATTATCACAAACATCTATGCAGGCAGTGCAGCTCACGCATTCTAATTGCGTTCCATGTCTGATATCAATACCGGTAGGGCAAACTTTAACACATAAACCACAATCGACACAATCGCCAGTAGTTCTTTCTTCACTCTTTTTAATTTTATGTCTAGGCTCGCCCCTTACATAATCATAGGCTACCACAATAGAGTTTTTATCTAGTAATACACCTTGCATGCGTCCATATGGGCAAACAATTAAACACGCCTGCTCCCTAAACCACCAATAGATAAAGAAAAAAACTGAACTAAAAATGAAAATACCAATTAGTGAACCTATATTAGTGCCCGGATTTAATATGATAAGTTTGACCTTTTCAAATCCAATGATGTAACTTAAGAAGGTGGATGAAATTAAAAATGCCAGCGCGTAAAAAATAATAGCCTTAGAAACTCGTTTTACAATTTTTTCTTTAGTCCAACCACTTTTTTTGAGTTGCTTCTGATAAGTTGCATCACCATCTATCCAATATTCAATTTTACGAAAAATCATTTCCATAAATACCGTTTGTGGGCAGGCCCATCCACAGAATAAACGTCCAAACACAACTGTAAACAATGCTATGAAAACAATAAACGTTATCATACCAATCATAAAAATAAAAAAATCTTGCGGCCAAAAAATTGCTCCGAACAGAATAAACTTTTTGTTTACAACATCCAACAAAAACAAAGGCTCGTCATGATACTTTATAAAAGGTAAAGAAAAGAATACGATTATATAAACCAAAGTAAAATAGGTACGCAAATTATAGTATTTACCTGAAGGCTTTAACGGATAAATCCATGTGCGTTTGCCCTCTTTATCAATTGTGGCAATACTGTCTCTAAAACTTTGGTCTTCAAATTCGTTATTTGAATTTTCTAAATTCATTAGTGCTTAATAGTATCAGTAGATAACTTAATTTTTACTGTATCTCCAACATTTGACGCTAGTGAATCTGAAGATAAAGTAGTTGATGAATCTTGATACAAATCTCCTTGTGGTGCTTTTCCATTTGGAGGATTGGTACCTGCCAATGATTTAATGAAAGATGTTACCTGTGAAATTTGCATTGGAGATAAATCCTCTTTCCATGATTTCATTCCTTTTTCAACCCAACCATATTTAATTGTTTTAAAAACATCAACAACACTGCCGCCATGTAACCAATAATTATCAGCTAAATTTGGGCCTACGGTGCCTTCGCCTGCTTTACCATGACATACTAAACAATTACTAATATATACATCTTTCCCCGCAGCTAAGTCTGCTGCATCTGTTAATAGCTTAACTGAATTTTCGTCAACATTATTCGCAGATTTTTTCATGTATTCTTCAACCTTTAATTTGGCGACTTTCATTTCAGTTTCAAACTCCATGTCTTGCAATTCACCAATACCCATTACATGATAAATTGACAAATAAATAAATGCAAAAACAATTGTTGCATAGAAACCATATTTCCACCATGGCGGTAAATTATTATCTAATTCTCTTATTCCATCATAATCATGATCTAATAAAATTCTTCCTTCCTCCTCAACAGGCACTGCATCCGTTAAAGAAAGCATTATCTTTGTTTCACTCAACTTCACTGCTTTTTCAGGAACTGCCTTCTGTTGTTTCAATACAAAATTAAACTGAGCGATTAAAGCTATTAATACAATTAATTCTATAGTTATAACACCTATCATAAAGTAAAAGGTCATAGCATCTAAACCTGCCACGCCATTACTATTAGAATTTGATTGCGCCAGTAATTCATTTGCAAACAGCATACTAAAAATTAATAAAACTGACTTAACACTGCCTGTATTATTTTCCTTAGTTTTTTTAATTAACACATCGCTATCAGCTAAGCTTTTAAATGCAGAACTAAAGGAGACAATAACAATCAATAATAAAAGAACTACAGATAACAACACCAAGAATAGTGGATTCGAAAAAGCACTTGTACTTGCTATTTCAGATTGATCTTGACAAAAAGCGAGTAATGGACATACTACGAACAATGCAATTAATTTTAAGTTTATACTGATTTTCATATCTAGTTTTTTATTGCTTTAATTTTTTAACGAATAGTTTCTTTTTTATTAGAATGTTTATTGTTTAGCATCAAGTTCTCCAACTTCCTTCAAACTAAGAGGAATTCGACTTGCCTTAGCAAAATGACTTTTGCTTCCTTTAACCAAATAAATGCTTACCGCTAAGAAAAACAGTACAAATATCATTAATGCTGTTAATGGATAAATCCCTATACCTGTTATACTCTCTAAATAATTGATGAATTTCATATTACAACTCTTTTTCGTTTTTAATGATTTTCTATTTGACTTCAGCCTTTAAATTATTGGATTTAATGTCTTTACCAAGTCTCTGCAAATAGGCAATTAAGGCTACAATCTCACGATCTGGTAAAGTTTCGATCCCATCTTTCTTCAGACTACTTGTAATTTCTTTAGCTTGAGTCTCCATATCTGCTAAAGCCTTATTCTCATAACCTTCGGGATAAGGAACGCCTAATCTAATCATGGCTTTTATTTTTGCCATAGTATTATTGGCATTTAATTGGTCCTCAATTAACCAAGGGTATCTTGGCATAATTGATCCGGGTGCCATTGAATTAGGTTCGTACATATGATTAAAATGCCAACTATCAGGATACTTACCACCTAACCTGGCAAGATCTGGACCTGTACGTTTACTACCCCATTGAAAAGGATGATCATACACAAACTCACCAGCTTTTGAATACTCGCCATAACGTGCAACTTCATCTCTAAATGGACGAACCATTTGTGAATGACAAGTATAGCACCCCTCTCTAATATATATATCTCTACCATGAAGTTCAAGTGGAGTATACGGTTTAACACTTTGTATAGTTGGTATATTCGATTTAACCAGAAAAGCAGGAACGAATTCGATGATACCACCAATAGCAACAACAACTAGGCTAACAACTAACATTTGAATTGGCTTACGTTCAATCCATCTGTGCCAGTGATCCGTTGCATGTGATTTATATTCACCACTTAATGCCGGAGCTTCGTCACTTTCAACTTCCAAAAATGAACCAACTTTGATTGTTTTAATTAAGTTTACAATCATCATAATTGTACCAATTAAAAACAACAACCCCCCAATAGAACGTGCTATGTAAAAAGGTCTCATATAGGTTACAGTATCCATAAATTGGTATTTTAACTGTCCTTCATCCGTAAAGTCTTTCCACATGGATGATTGCATAAAACCTGCCCAATACATTGGAACAGCATAAAGGACAATTCCTAGTGTACCAATCCAAAAATGTTGATTAGCCATTTTCTCAGAATACAACTTAGTTTGAAACAATCGTGGAATTAACCAATATAAAATCCCAAAAGTTAAGAAACCGTTCCATCCTAAAGCACCAACATGCACGTGTGCAATTGTCCAATCGGTGAAATGACTGATTTTATTCACTGCTTTTAAAGATAACATTGGGCCTTCAAAAGTTGCCATACCGTATGCTGTCACAGCTACAACTAAAAATTTCAAACCAACATTATCTCTGACCTTGTCCCATGCACCACGCAGAGTTAACAAACCATTTATCATACCACCCCAGGAAGGCGCAATCAACATTACGGAAAACACAACACCTAATGATTGCGCCCAATCCGGAGTAGAAGTGTATAATAAATGGTGAGGTCCGGCCCAGATATAAAGAAAAATAAGGGCCCAAAAGTGAATAATTGAAAGACGATATGAATATACAGGACGTTGTGCAATTTTAGGCAAGAAATAATACATTAAACCTAAATATGGTGTAGTAAGGAAAAAAGCAACTGCATTATGTCCGTACCACCACTGTACTAGGGCATCCTGAACACCAGCATACCATGAATAAGATTTCCAGAAAGAAACAGGAATTTCAATTGAATTTACAATATGTAACATTGCTACGGTAATAAAAGTGGCAATGTAAAACCAAATTGCAACATATAAGTGTCTCTCTCTTCTTTTGATAATGGTGCCAAACATATTCCAACCAAAAACAACCCAAACCAAGGCAATCAGAATATCAATAGGCCACTCTAATTCAGCATATTCTTTACCTGTAGAATAACCTAACACTAAAGTAATCGCTGCTAAAACGATTATTAATTGCCATCCCCAAAAATGAAGTTTACTCAAGAAGTCACTGAACATTCGAGCTTTCAATAAACGTTGCAACGAATAATAAACACCCATAAATATTCCATTACCAACAAATGCAAAAATGATGGCGTTTGTGTGTATTGGCCTCACTCTTCCGAATGTTGTGTACGGCAAGTTTAAATTAGCTTCGGGTAAATACATTTGAATTGCCGCAAGTAAACCTGCCAACATACCTACTACACTCCAAAGCATCGTTGCGTAGGCAAACATTTTAACTATTTTGTTATCGTACTGAAATTTTTGTAGTTCCATAATTGTTTGTTTGTTTATTTTTTATCTGTTTGAGGTGAATTTTGATTTGATTGTTCGAGGTTTGATTCAGTTCCAGGTTTAGGGTCAAACAACATCCTCACTGACGGTGTGTAATCGTCTTCGTATTGTTTTGATTTAACTGACCAGATAAAAGCAACCAAGAATCCGATAGCTAAAACTAAACTTGCTCCTATCATTATAAACATTGCGCTCATAAACCGCATGCAAAATTAATAGGCCAAAGAAATGTTAATTTGACTAGAGTCATGATTAAAAATGATTTTTATCATTTAATAATCTTTTTTCAAAAAATGAACTTAAAATGGTTGTTAAAAAAATGATGCTTAAAGAACTAATAGGCATTAAAATAGCTGCTACTACTGGCATCAAAATACCTTGAACCGCAAAACTTAAACCTATAAAATTGTATAGAATAGAAAGTATGAAACTTGCATTAATAATAAATTTTTGTTTTTTAGCAAAGCGGATTAATGAGTCTAATAATTTAAAATTAGAACCCAGCAAAATTGCATCACATGCCGGTGAAAAATTATTACTGTTATCACTAATAGCAAGTCCAACATCACTTTGTTTAAGTGCGCCGGCATCATTTAAACCATCTCCAACCATTAGCACCTTCTCGCCTCTTTGCTGTGCAGCCTTTATTACGTCTAGTTTATGAAGTGGCTTCTGATTAAAAAGTAATTCTGTTTTTTTTGGAAATAACGTTTCAAGATAAGGCCTCTCCAATTCATTATCACCGGAAACTAATTTTAAACGATAACTCTGAGCTAACTTTTTTATAATCTGGTTTAATCCGGTTCTATATTTATTGTTAATTCTGAAACCTCCTAAATACTCCCCATCAATTTTAATGTGTACAAAGCTACCATCAAACTTTGTGTCAGATTTAATCCCTATGAAAGAGGAAGATCCTATTTCAATCAGATGATCATCAATTTGACCCGAAACACCCATTCCAAGGTGTTGTTTGTAAAAATTAATTGGAAACAACTTTGTTATTGGTAAATATTTATAAATATCTCGACTTAGTGGGTGATTTGATGCATAGGTAAGTGATTTTATTAAACGACTTTGATAATTAGTAAGTGCTTTACCTTCAAAAGTTACAGTGGATTCACCTTGTTCAGTAATTGTTCCTGTTTTATCAAAAACAATACTCGTTATTTTTGATAATGCTTCTATTGTTCTTTCGTTTTTTACATATAAGCCATATTTGTTTAAAATCCTTATAAAATTGCCATTTGTAAAAGTTGCACTTAATAACAAAGCACATGGACAAGCAACAATCAATACAGCGGTAACAGCAGACCAAACTTTCGAAGAATCATAAATACTCCAATAAATAGCAGACACAATTGCAATTGAAAATAAAATGTATGTAAAGTATTTACTTAACTTATGAATGAAAGATTGATGAGGATCCTCTTTTGCACTAGCTCTAAAAGCTTCAGTGTTCCAAAGTTTTGTTAAATAACTTTGTGTGACCTCTTTTACTACCTTCAGTTGAATGGCAGCATTAACCTGTTTTCCTCCTGCATATACAAGTTCTCCAATATTTTTACTGATGGGCTTGGATTCACCTGTAACAAAGCTATAATCAATTTCAGCTTTTCCTAAAAACAATATACCATCAGCCGGAATTATTTCATCATTGTGTATTTTGATTATATCTCCAACTTTTATGGAAGAAACAGGTTTTTGAATTTCATGCTCATTTTCAATTATAGTGATTCCGAGTGGAAAATATGACTTAAAATCTCTATCAAAAGAAATGGTATCATAAGTTCTGGTTTGTACATATCGACCAATCAACATAAAAAAAACAATCCCACTCATAGAATCCAAATATCCTGCACCGGTATCAGTTAATATTTCAAAAACACTTCGTCCGAAAGTGATTAAAATTGCTAAAGCAATAGGCGCATCAATATTTAAAAAAGACTGTTTAATTCCTTTATATCCAGAAACGAAAAAATCTGCAGAACAATAGAAAAAAACAGGTAATGATAAGGCCAAATTAAGATAAGCAAACAGAGATTTTAGTTTCAAGTCGCCCTCTTCAGCAATGGCAAAATATTCGGGGAAACTCAACATCATAATATTTCCGAAACAAAATCCCGCAATACCTAATTTCAAAATCTTTGAAGCATCATACTTCTTGATTTTTTTACCATCGATATCATTCAAGCTAACATGCGGTTCGTAACCTATTAATGCTAAATTTTCTGCAACAACTTTTAAATCTGTTCTGTGATGATTATAGATAACTGTAATTTCACGTTTAAGAAAATTAACCTGTGATTTTATTATATCAGGATTAATTCTATTTAAGTGTTCTAGAATCCAAATACAAGAACTACAATGTATTTGAGGCAAATAAAATACTACATGACTGTGATTTTGATCTTTAAACGTAATCAGCTTCGATTTAACTTCATCACTTTCCAATAAATCAAATTTACCTTTTCTAATCTGCTTATCTTGCTTTAAACCAGGGGTTTCATCAATAGAATAATAATCACACAAATCATTTTCATTAATAATTTCGTAAACAGTCTTGCAGCCACTACAGCAAAACTGCTTATCTTCTATTACATTGTTTGTGTTTCGTACCGGTTCGCCACAATGATAACATGTCTTTTGATTAACCTCAACTTTATCTATAATTATCGGTTCTTCCAGATCCATTTGAATTATTCATCGTATTGATTTAAAACATCCAGTTCCTCTCCTTGAGTATTTTGCTTTTCAAGGGTCCACTTGTCTGTTATAGTCGTCTCCAGCCATGATTTGCCCGATTTTCTGAATACCTGAACATTTAAACCAAATTTGACTAAGAAACTTTTTTCTAATTCTTCTACCGTCATATCTTTATGTACTTCCAGATTGCCTTCCTTAGCTGTTAATTCTTTTAATGGAATATTATCTTTGATTATTAATGATTGTTTAGTTGCCTCAAATGTTTTATGACGTTTACTAAAAAATTCAAGTTTTAAATAAGGAAATTCAAGATGAAATTGATTTTTCACTTGATTTAGGGTAAAAGAATCCTCCAATACTATTTTCATACTATTTAATTGTGCTTTAAAAAGCGGTTATTAATTTACTTAAGTTTTAACCTAATAAGGTAACATTGTTCCTTCAGTTGTAAATTCGTTGTTTACCTCTGGTTGCATTGATATAACAGGTATTTTAGAATTGTTAACCAATTCATGATCATAGGTACTGAGCCATTTTTTAGAACCTTCCATTTTCTCATCCGTCATAGATATTATTAAATCAGCCTTTACACGTTTGGCTACACTTAAAGTTTTGGATATACGATGAGCCGTTTTTTCAATTCGAGTTTCAACCTCAACTTTTGAAGAAGCACATTTTTTGGCAATTTGACTTAATATAACTTCCAACTTATATTTTAGTTCTTTTTCATTACTTGTGTAAATAGCTAACGCCGTAATTTTTGAATTAAATACCTTTGCCAGCTCCACTGCATAATTCACTTTCTGTCTGGTGTGGTCTGATAAATCAATAGGAAGAAGAATTGAATTAAATCCATTTACTTTGTTATCTGCTGTTATAGTCATTACCGGCACATCACTTTTTGTAATCACCCTATATGCATTGCTTCCCAAGAACAAATCAGAGTTTGAATCTTTACCTTTTGTTCCCATAATAATCAAATCTGCATGATGAAAATCGGCCGCATCAATAATTTCGGAAGCAATGGATCCCTGCTGATGGTAAGTGACCACTTTACATTTGTATTTCGCAGTGATACTATCTGCCACTTCAGACAATTTTTTTTCAATAAATTCATTTAATGCTTTTCCCTTACTTGCTTTAATTTCAAGTAAAAATAAGTCAACCAAATCACTAACTTTACTTATATGAGTAAGTATAAGGTTAGCCTTTGTTTGTTGTGCAATAAACGCCGCCTTGTTTAACGCTATTTCAGCAGTTTTAGAAAAATCGTAAGGCACTAATATATTTTTAACATTAAATTTTTTCATTTATTCTAATTTTATTTATTCGTGAATTACTACAACCGGTACTCTCGACCTAAACGCAATTTCTTTCGAATTAGATTCATTAAAAAAGCGGTACACAAAAGAGTGTTTCCTTGATATACTCATAATGGCATCAGCCTTTAACGATTTCGAAAGCCCAACAATACCATCCACTACTTCTTTTGCTTTTTTCACTTTAACTGGGTAAGTTAAATCAGTATCAACTTTTAAGGTTAAATCTTTCTTTTCAGAAAATACTTCAAATGGAGTTTTAATGTGATAGACCTCTAGTTTACTTTGCGTACCATTTAAATAATTTTTAATGGTCTTAAGACACCCTTTTGAAAAACCTTCAAGATTATCAACAGCCATAAGTGTTTTGGAGAGTTTATGTGTTTTATAACTTTCAGGCACAATAACCACCGGACAATTAACTTTTCCTAAAATACTGGTACTGCTTGTTCCATAGATAAATCGGTTTATTTTTGTTTTACTCTCCAAACCTAAAACAATCGCATGTACTTTATTTTTCTTTGCCAGATCTTTAACAATGTCTTCAAAAACCCCACTGCTAGCATGCGCAGAATAAACTACTTTGCTGTTTTTTAGATATTTTTCGGTGAAAAGTCTTAATTTATCTTTACTCGTTTTCGCAACTGACTGGCTCGAAATAAAATACAATCCTGAGTTTGAAAAAAACACAGGTGCATCATATAAATGAAATAGCAGTAATTCACTGTTAGAATGATAAGCCAATAACTCGGCATACTTTAGGGCATTAATACACGATTTTGAATAATCGATGCCTACTATTACTTTTTGTTTACTCATATGTTTTAATTAATATTAAATAAATGATCTAGGGTGAATTTATCAAATTGAATAAGTACAAACATGTTTAATACAATCAACAAAAACCTTGGAAAAGCGTGCTTTGTATCCCACATTGGTTGAATCATTCCAAAAGCAATAGAAACGATTATTAAATCCATCCCTAAAAAAACCAGTGTATATTTATACAAAAAACCTAGTATTAAAAACATACCTCCAAAAAACTCTGTGAAAGAAGTAAAAACCACTACGGCTGTTAATAAGAAATCTGGGATTCTGATTTTAACTGTTTCAACTTTAAAAGCTTCAACACAACCTTTAATTCCAACCTTAAAAACCTTATCATATCCTTGGAATAAAAATAAAAGACCTGTGAATACTCTTACAATTAAGCTAAAAATTTCGTATTTATTTTGATCTAAAATCATAATGCAAATATTGGGTTAGTTTTATTGAGTTATTAAAACAATTGTCAGAATTATTATATGACAATTGTCACTTTTTAAATATACTCACAAAAATGATATTAATCAATTAAGAAATTGACAATTATCATTAATGAAATTTGCTTCGTGAACTACGTTTGTAATAAAAAACATTCATTATGGAAACAACCTTAAAATCAAACGCAGTAAATTTATCTACAAGTCGCACAAAACAAGCGAGCAACGGGTGGTACGCAAACTTTATCTCCAAACTAGAATTTAGTTATTTTGGTTTAATTGCTATGACAATAACAATTGGTAGCATTTTAGGCGGATTATCAGCTATGCAAATTTTATCTCACGATGCGCCTATTTGGCAACTTGGTTTAGTAATGGCAGGCGCCATGGCTAATAATGTAAGTGCAATTGGTCAAGCACCAACTAAATGGGTTGTGAATTTATTTACTTTAAGTTCTTTAATAAGTATTTTATTTATTCTTACAAACCTGTAATTCTCAATCAACATCCCCAAAATTAGCACCGGTTAAAACCTTTACTGTTTTAATCGGTGTTTTTGTTTTATATTATATCAACGTTTTAATTCAAATGTTTTATAGTTTTCAACCTCAACCTCAGTTGCACTAACCTCTTCAACGTTTGCAAATCTCGGGCCAACGTAACACCACTCAATTAGTTTATTAATATTATCTTCCAATCCTTCTGCTCTGATAACAACAGAACCATCAGGTAAATTTTTTACAAAACCACTTAAATGGCATTTATTTGCAAAAGCATGGGCGTTAGCTCTAAAACCAACGCCCTGCACTTTTCCTTTAATTAAAATATGATAGCTTTTGTACAATTAAGGAACAAACTTAAATGATTTACCTAAATAACGCGCTGTTCCTCCTAATTGTTCCTCTATTCTTAATAATTGATTGTACTTTGCAATACGGTCACTCCGGCTTGCGCTTCCTGTCTTAATCTGACCACAGCTCAAAGCTACTGCTAAATCGGCAATAGTTGTATCTTCAGTTTCGCCACTTCTATGGCTCATTACAGAAGTATAGGAATTTGTGTGTGCCAAGTTTACAGCGGAAATAGTCTCTGTTAAGGTACCAATTTGGTTTACTTTAACTAGTATTGAATTGGCGACGCCGGTATTAATCCCTTCAGCTAATCGGTTAACATTGGTTACAAACAAATCATCTCCTACTAATTGAACACGGTCGCCTATTTTTTGTGTTAACTGACCCCAACCATCCCAATCGTCCTCGCTACATCCGTCTTCAATACTTATAATGGGGTATTTTTTACACCAATCAGCCCAATAATCTGTCATTTGTGAAACAGTTAGTTTGTCGCCGGTTGACTTTTTGAAATGATACATTTTTTCATCTGCATTAAAAAACTCAGTACTGGCAGCATCCAGAGCAATATAAATATCTTCCCCGGGCTTATATCCTGCCTTTTCTATGGCTTGCATAACTGCTTTAATTGCCTCTTCATTATTTTTAAAATCCGGAGCAAAACCACCTTCATCACCAACATTCGTAGCTAGTTTTTGTGATTTTAAGACAGCCTTTAAATGATGAAAAATTTCTGCACCCATTCTTAAACCATCGCTAAACGTCTCTGCACCAATTGGCATAATCATGAATTCCTGAAAATCAATCCCGTTGTCTGCATGCGCTCCTCCATTCAAAATATTCATCATTGGAATTGGCAACAAATTAGCGCTAACGCCACCTACATAACGATACAACGGCATCCGTGTTTCCTCTGCCGCAGCTCTTGCAACTGCTAACGATACACCTAAAATTGCGTTGGCTCCTAAATGAGCCTTATTTGGTGTGCCATCTAAATTCAACATGGTGTAATCGATGGCCGTTTGATCCAATAAATAAGCACCTTTTAAATTTTCTCTGATAATTGTGTTAACGTTGTTAACCGCATTATTAACACTTTTGCCCAAATACTGCGTTTTGTCATTATCTCTTAGTTCAACGGCTTCGTGACTTCCGGTACTCGCACCACTTGGTACAGCTGCCCTACCTAATACACCGGTTTCAGTTATTACATCCACCTCAATGGTTGGATTGCCGCGCGAATCGAGTATTTGACGCGCAATAATGTTGTTAATATATGACATAAACGTTAATTTTTTGTGCCTCGAAATTACTAATTTATCCAGGCTTTTAATTCAATAATTATTCACAGTTACCATAACTTTTTAGCTTTTTATTTGTTATTTTTATATAACCTAAGCCTCTCAAGAAAAACAAAATTGGTTCCGGAACAAAAAATACTTGCAGCCTTTTACAAATCTACTGAACGCTTTCACGTTTTAGCCTGTTGGATTGGTATTTTCCTTAATTTGTTTTGGAGTATTGGTGATTATTTTACATTTAGAGAAATGTGGGTCCCGTTTTTAGCATTTCGTTTAGGGGTTTGCTTGGTTTGCTTAATCTGTTTAGTGTTAAAATCAAAAATTAATTTATCCATTTACACTTGCATGTTTATTTTCATACTAGGTATTTCCATCCAAAATGCCTACATGTGGAGTGTAATGGACGTTTCCCATTTTCAAAAACACACCTTTGCGTTTATGGCTCTTTTTATTTGTGCAGGTATGTTAGTGCTTTGGGAATTTAAGTACTCGCTTGTTCTTGTGTTTGCAACTATTGCTGCGCTCATCATTTTTTACAAGCTAAATAGTAAATTAACAATTGAAGACTACTTAATCAATGGAGGTTTACTCATTGTTTGCGTGTCCATAGCTAGTATTTTTATGATTAGGCAGCGCTACAGACTTACTTACAATGAAATTAAAAGTAGAATAGAATTAGAAGAAAGTAAAAACATTATTGAGATTCAAAAGCAAGAAGTAGAAGAGAAAAACATAGAAATTACAAGTAGTTTACGTTATGCCAAGCGCTTACAACAAGCCATATTACCCACATCTCAAACCTTAAACGATTTTTTTGCCGATCGTTATTTTGTTTTCTATCTTCCAAGAGACATCGTTAGTGGAGATTTTTATTGGACAAAAAAAATAATAACAACTCCGTCTGATGGTAATCGAAAAGAATTTATAGTAATGGCTGTTGCCGATTGCACCGGTCATGGTGTGCCGGGCGCCTTTATGAGTTTACTTGGCAGTAATTTTTTGAACCAAACCACATCTGAGAAGGATGTAAACAGCCCGGCAGAAGCACTTGATTTTTTGAATCGAAATATAATAAATACCCTCAAGAGTGATGGTAATGACCAGATACGGGATGGTATGGATATATCCCTTGTTGCCATAGATACCACTACCAATTTGATGGCTTATGCAGGCGCAAACAACCCAATTTTGATTATCAGAAACGGTAGCGCCGTGGTTTTAAAAACAGATAAACAAGCCATTGGTAACGTAGGTGAGGTGTTTAACTCATTTACACATAATACCTATCAATTATTACCTAATGATTGTGTTTATTTGTTCACGGATGGCTATCCTGATCAGTTCGGTGGTGAAAGCGGCAAACGCTTTATGAAAAAGAAATTCGAAAATCTTCTAATTACACTTCAAAATAAAACGATGGAAGAACAACGCATTGCCGTTGAGATGGCTTTTCATCAATGGAAAGGCGAGCAACCACAAACAGATGATGTTTGTGTAGTTGGAATAAAAATATAAGCTTTAAATTTCGGCAATTACGGTTTGAGATCCTTTAACCACATCGCCAATCTTCACATTAAGTTTAGTACCAATTGGTAAAAACAAATCTACCCTTGAACCAAACTTTATAAAACCCATTTCTCCACATTGTTCAGCCGTATCGTTCTGTTTACAATACCAAACTATTCGCCTGGCTAAAGCACCTGCTATTTGTCTGAATAATATTTCCTTACCGGATTTATGTTTGACAACAACTGTAGTACGTTCATTCTCAGTACTGCTTTTTGGTTCCCAGGCAGCTAAAAACTTACCCGGATGATACTTAAAAAAGCTAACAACACCCGAAATAGGATAACGATTAACATGTACGTTTATGGGGCTCATGAATACACTAACTTGTAACCGCTTATCTTTAAAATACTCCCCTTCTGTTGTTTCCTCTATCACAACTATTTTACCATCGGCAGGCGAAATAACCAAATTATCTCCTTTGGTATGCTGCCTTGTTGGATGTCTGAAAAACTGTAAAATGGTAATAAATAAAAATATACTCAACGTATAAGCAAACGCTTTTGCAATTAAAAAATCATTAAAAAAATAATGAGCAATAGCAATAATAATTGCACCAAAAACAAGTACTAGCCCTAAACTGGCATACCCTTCCTTATGAAATTTCATTTTATGTTTATTTTAATTTAAAGACATTATTAAAGTAATATTTATTTCAATAAAAAAGCGCAAATTGCTTTGCGCTTTTAATTCTAAAATTCACTCCTTATTTTTTATTTTCACCCTTATCAAAATCAACAACAATAGGCGTTGAAATACATAAAGATGAGTAAGTACCAATAATACGACCAATTAACAATGCGAAAATAAAGCCGCGGATACTTTCTCCACCGAAAATGAAGATAACGAGTAAAACGAAGAATACTGTTAATGAAGTAAGAATGGTACGACTTAAAGTACTATTTAATGCGTAGTTAATTAATTTATTACGTTCCTCACCAGCAACATCTAGTTTACTGTTAGACGCTAAACGCTCGCGGATACGGTCAAATACAACAACCGTTTCGGTCATTGTATAACCCATTACAGTTAAGATAGCGGCTATAAAATCCTGACCTATTTCTAATGAGAAAGGCAAAATTCCATCAAAAATAGTATAGAATGATAAAACTATTAACACGTCATGGAATAAGGCTACAACTGATCCTAAACCATATTGCCACTTACGGAATCGAACAACAATGTATACAAACATCATTAAACATGAAAATAAAATAGCTCCATAAGCACCATAAACGATGTCAGTTGCTATGGTAGGACCTACTTTTTGAGATTGCATAATTTCACCATTACCCGGCACAGCTGCAAGACTTGTTTTAATTGCAGCTTCAACTTCTTTGTCGGTATTTGGATTATTATCAGAAACTCTGAAAGTTGTTGTTACTTTAACTTGATTTTTTGAACCTAAAGTTTTTACCTCAGGTGATCCACCTAATGCATTAGATAAAGCTTTTTTAACGTCTTCAGTGTTCACATCTTTGTCAAAACGGATTTGATATGTACGACCACCTTTAAAATCAACACCAAGGTTTAAGCCTTTATTTTTCACATAAAATACGATACCTAAAACAATGATTAATGAAGATATAATATAATAAACTTTACGTTTTCCAACAAAATCAAATGCTAACTTTTTAAATGCATTTTTAGTCGCTGCTGTATCAAAAGGAATTTCTTTCTTTCTTTCCAACATCCATTCGAAAATAACACGTGTAATTAAGATTGCTGAGAATAAAGAAGTACAGATACCAATAAACAAAGTAGTAGCAAAACCTTGCACCGGACCACTACCAAAAACATAAAGGATAATTGCTAAGATGGCAAGCGTTACGTTAGAGTCAATAATTGAACTCATGGCGTGTTTGAAACCTTCTTTTATAGCAGCAGAAGTTGATTTACCTTCAGCTAATTCCTCACGCACACGTTCAAATATTAAGATATTAGCATCAACCGCTAAACCTATAGTTAACACAATACCTGCTATACCAGGTAAAGTTAACACTGCGCCTAACGACGTTAATATACCCATAATGAAGAACATATTGGCTATTAATGCAACATTGGCTACTAAACCAGACTTGCTGTAATAAAAAGCCATGAAAACAAAAATTACCAATAAAGCAATAACGAAACTCATTAAGCCTGATTCAATTGCTTCCTGACCAAGAGTAGGACCTACAACACTCTCCTCAACAATATGAGAAGGCGCAGGTAATTTACCGGCACTTAGAATTGCAACCAAAGCGTCTGCTTCAGCATCTGTAAAATTTCCGGAGATTTGAGATTGGCCACCTGAAATTTCAGCGTTAACGCGAGGTGCGCTAAACACCATGTTATCCATTACTACTGCTACACATTTACCTCTGTTAGAACCAGTAATGTTTTTCCACTTTTGAGCAGCCTCATTATTCATGCTCATACCAATATTTGGAGAAGCACCACTTTGCTGATCGTACTCTTTTCTGGCACTGGTAATAATATCACCGCTCAAAGCAGGACGACCTTTGCTGTCAGCTTTAACGGCGTATAATTCAAAGTAACCTCCAACAACATTGCCTTCGGCATCTTTACTTTCAATTTCTTTATTATTCCACATAAAACGTAAACGTGCAGGAAATACGTTTTTAGCAATAGCTATTTTTAATAGTTTATTTACTTTAGCTGTATCTGCTTTAGAAGTTGCTAAACCAACAATTGGTCCTTCGGCATATTGTTTTGGATTACCTTTTTCATCAACTGTAACGCGTCCTTTTAAAGGCACTAAAGGAAAAGCATTTTGGAATACTGAGAACAATGGAACACGTTTTTGAAAACCTTTAATCGCAGTATCTTGCGGATTAACAGTACCGGTTGCTGCTACTTTTGTCGAATCCTTTTTAGCAGAATCTCCTACAGCCGGAGTTGCAGTAGCAACGGCTGTATTTGTGTTAGCAATTGTTGCATTTTTTACAGCAGCAGAATCACCCTTAACTAAGGTGTCAACCGGGGCAGGTTTTACGCCATTTAATTCATCGGCAATAACTGAATTTGCTTTATCAAGTAATGGTGCAATTTCACCATTTTCGTATGTCTCCCAAAATTCTAGGTTAGCTGTACCTTGTAATAACTCACGAACACGTTCTTTATCCTTCACACCGGGTAATTCAACCAAAATGCGGCCACTGGCCTCTAATTTTTGAATATTAGGTTGTGCAACACCAAAACGGTTTATACGTGAGCTGAAGGTTTTCTCGGCATTAGCTACTGCTTCATCTACACGTTCGCGAATGTAACGAATCACTTCTTCATTGCTTGAGTTAAAAGTAATTTTACTTTTATTTTCGATAGATTGAAAAATTGGTGCTAAACGACCACTAGGGTTTTTTTGATTATACGCTTTCTCGAATAACTTAATAAAATCATCGTTGTTGTTAACACCTAAATTCTTTTGAGCCTCATTTAAAGCTGCAGTAAAAGCAGGGTCCTTAGAATCGTTACTTAAGTTTTTAATGATGTCGTAAACAGAAACTTCTAAGGTTACGTTCATCCCACCGCGTAAATCCAAACCTAAGTTAATTTCATTTTTCTTACACTCCTCATAAGTGTAACCAAAAAGCGGATACACTTGTTGTTTCTTCATTGAATCAAGATAATTCTCCTCAAATTTAGCTTGGAATGTAGATTTTAACTTGGCTTCTAAATCTGAATTTCCTTTTGCTGAATCTTTAATGACAGCTAATACTTTTTGAGAATTTACGGTCGCTTCTGCATAAGCAGCTGCATCACTTTCTACTCCACGAGTAACCCATGTGAACGATAAATAAAAAACACAAGCAAGACCTAATAGTATTGCAAATATTTTAATGGCACCTTTGTTTTGCATATTTTATAAAAAATTAAGGGTGCAAAGATAGAATTTTAGCTGAATTATCCCAATTTTGGTGAAATTTATTTGAGATAGGCCATAAAAAAACCCCGCTTTTAAGGGCGGGGTTTAGAAAGGGTATATTATTTCAGCTCACAAGTCGTAACGTAGGTTTCAATATATGCGTCTCCGGAATCATTATATGTTTCTGTTTGAGTCCCATTAACACAATTTGCTTTAGCAGTTCCTTTACTAACTTTAGTCATTTTAGATGTGTTTTTGTAAGAAGTTAAACCTAAAGGAACAGGGACTCCATTTTCAGTCATAGTTATTGTAACACTACATTCACAAGTCCTTTCCTTCTTACATGAGGAAAAAGCTGTCAATGCAATTGGAATTATTAAGATGATTTTTTTCATTTGAATACTTATTTTATTTTACAGTCAAATTTAGTAACATCAACCACAGCGAAAGATTGACCTCCAGATGAGAATGTATAATTGGCAGTATTCTCTCCGCTAACACAATTGGCATTGGCCTGCTTTTTTGTAACGTCAGTCATTTTGGAAACCGTTGTTCTAGGAGGATCTAACGTATTAGGAGTTCCATTAGTTGTACTTGAGGTGTTCGTTACCGTACATTCACAAGTTAGGTCTTTTTTACATGCTGTTAAGCCTAAGAGCAGAACCGAAGATAAAATAAATGTTGTTTTTTTCATTTGTAAGTTATTTTGGTTTTGAATTAAAAATCTGTAACAAAAAACCCCACTTTTAAGTGGGGTTAGTTATTTAAGTTCTATTTAATTGTACACTCCATCCCGAAGTCGTTAGAAAGCGTTGAAGCTACCGGAGCAGTTGTTTTTGATGTGTAAGATTGACATTGTTTCTTAGCGTCTTTCTTTTTTACATCATTCCATGTAGTTGTTCTTGTTGAAGAAACAAATCCTTGGGCATCACTAGTAGTTTTACACTCGCAAGTAACGTCTTTTCTGCAAGAAGCTAATGCTAAACCTGCAATTGATAATATTAATATTGATTTTTTCATATTTCTAAGTTTTAAAAAATTGATTTTGATTATTTTAATTCGCATTTAACCTCAGTCTTAGTTCCAGAAGTAGGAGCAGTTTGCTGAGTTGTATAACTTCTGCACTCTCCATCCTTTGCTTGACCTTTGGTTACTTTCTTAATAGTAACTTCTTCAGTAGACGTAAAAGCTGCACCAGTTGGAGGTGTTGAAGTCGTAGTACAAGAACAAGTGCGATCTTTTTTACAAGACGCAAAGCTAATAGCAACTAAGGCTACAGCTAAAATAGTAATTTTTTTCATTTTTTCTTGGTTTTAAAAATTTGTGCTCAAAATAAGGCATTTTATCTGGATTATGCAAATGTTTATCCTTTATTTTAACAAAAAACTAACCAATTATTAACAAAACTGATTAAAATCAGTTTATTAAATTATTAACTATAAGATATTCAGCTATTTGAACAGCATTGGTTGCAGCACCTTTTCTTAAGTTATCGCTAACAATCCACATATTAAGTGTTTTTGGTTGACTTTCGTCTCTTCGTATTCTTCCAACAAAAACCTCATCTTTATCATGTGCCCACATTGGCATTGGGTAAATTTGATTGGCAGGCTCATCTTGCAAAATAATTCCCGGACTATTTGCCAACAAATCTTTTACCTCTTGAATATCAAATTCACTTTCAAACTCTAAATTAACACTCTCACTATGTCCACCCATAACCGGTATTCTTACAGTTGTGGCAGTTAACTGAATACTATTGTCACCCATTATTTTTTTAGTTTCGTTCACCATTTTCATTTCTTCTTTGGTGTATCCGTTATCCAAAAAAACATCAATTTGAGGGATGGCATTCATGTCAATTTTATATTTATAAGCCATCTCTTCACTCGTTCCTTTTTCACGCTCATTCATTAATTGATTAACTGCTTTCACACCGGTTCCGGTAACGCTTTGGTAGGTGCTTACTACTACACGTTTGATTTTGTATTTTTTGTGCAATGGCATTAATGCAACCACCATTTGTATGGTTGAACAGTTAGGGTTGGCAATTACCTTATCTGCTTTAGTTAAAACATTTGCATTCACCTCAGGTACTACTAACTTTTTAGTAGGGTCCATTCGCCAGGCACTGCTGTTATCAATAACAGTAGTGCCAACTGCTGCAAATTTTTCGGCAAATTCAAGCGAAGTTGAACCTCCGGCGCTAAATAAGGCAATATGTGGTTTTGCGTCAATAGCTTGTTGCATACTATGCACTTTATAGTCCTTTCCTTTAAAGTTTATAAGTTTACCAACAGATTTTTCAGAAGCTACCGGAATTAATTCAGTCACTTCAAAATTTCTTTCTGCTAAAACCTGCAACATTTTTGTTCCAACAAGTCCCGTTGCACCAACTACTGCTATTTTCATTTCATTTTTTTGAGTTGCAAATGTAATCAAAGAAAAAAATTGTAAGTCCACATTAAAAAAATAATTTATAAACAGATTTCGTTTTTTACTGGTTATTATCATTACTTTTGGCGCGCCTTGAAACAAAACAACACATTAAGCTGGATTATTTTAATTGCGCTATCGCTTACCTGGGGTAGCTCCTTTATTTTAATGAAAAGAGGTTTGGTTTGTTTTCCGAGTGATGAAGTGGCGGCCATACGCATTTCGATTGCTTTTTTATTTTTATCCCCCTTACTTCTGAAACACTCCAAAATTGAGTTTAAAAAGTACTTTCCTGGTTTAGTGTTAATGGGTGTTTTTGGTAATTTTATTCCTGCCTTTTTATTTACAAAGGCTGAAACACAAATCAGCAGCAGTTTAACCGGCATGTTGAACGCCTTAACTCCATTATTTACAATAATTATCAGTACCATTTGGTTAGCAAATAAACCGGGTAAAACTAAGTTAATTGGCGTTTTGATGGGATTTTTAGCGGCAGTAGGCTTGGTGTTATTTAACGATAGTCCTGATACCAGTAAAAATGTATGGTACAGTTTATTGGTTTTGGTTGCAACACTTTGTTATGCAATCAGCATCAACGGTATCAGGCATTACTTATCAGATTTAGATTCTGTAAAGGCAGCAGTTTGGGCCTTCGTTATTATTGGGCCAATGGCAATTATCTACTTGTTTGGTTTAACAGACTTTACAACCCATGTTCAAAAGTCAGGCGCCATAGAAAGTATAGGTTATGTTGCCATTTTGGCGATTTTAGGAACCGCACTTTCAGTTATTGCTTTTAACCGTTTAATTAAAATGAGTAATGCCACCTTTGCCAGCAGTTGTACTTATCTTATTCCCATTGTTGCTATAGGTTGGGGGCTTATAGACGGTGAAAACGTAAGCCAACTTCAACTTTTGAGCATCGGACTTATTATTTTTAGCGTTTATTTAATAAATAAACCTCAAAAATTTGCAGAATAAGTGAAAAGTAGTATCTTTGCGTCCCTTTTTAGGGAATTTATTAACAATTTAAAAAACAACAGATGTACGCAATTGTAGAAATAGCCGGGCAACAGTTTAAAGTGGAACGTGGAAACAAAGTTTACGTTCACCGCCTAGAGGCTAACGAGGGTGCTAAAGTTGAGTTTGACAAGGTTTTATTAATTGATAATGCCGGTAAAATTCAAGTTGGTAACCCAACCGTAGATGGCGCTAAAGTAGCTGCCACAGTAATTGGTCACGTAAAAGGTGATAAAGTAATTGTTTTCAAGAAAAAACGTCGTAAAACGTATCAAAAATGGAACAATCACCGTCAACAATTTACTCAAATTTTAATTCAGGGTGTATTAGCTAAGGGCGACACTTTAAAAGATGAATTAAAGGCTGAGAAAAAAGTTTGGACCGTTAAACCTGCCGCTCAAAAAACTGAAAAAAGTAACGTTGAAACGGAAGTGAAAAAAGCTCCTGCAAAAAAGGCAGCAGCTAAAAAAGCAGCTCCAAAGAAGGCAGCAGCTAAAAAAACAGCAAAAAAAGATTAATAAATAATATAAATTAAACATGGCACACAAAAAAGGTGCGGGTTCGTCAGATAACGGCCGTGAGTCACACAGTAAACGATTAGGAATCAAAATTTTTGGTGGTCAGTCTTGCGTAGCAGGTAATATTATTGTACGCCAACGCGGTACAAAACATAACCCTGGCGAGAATGTTGGTATTGGTAAAGATCATACTTTATATGCCTTAACTGATGGCACCGTTGTATTTAAAAAGAAGCGTGACAACCGTTCGTATGTTTCGGTTGTAACAGCTTAATTATACTACGAATTATTTTAAAAAGCCTGTCGATAATTCGGTAGGCTTTTTTATTTTTACACCCATAAAATTATGTTACAAGTAAATTATATTCGCGAAAACAAAGAAGATGTATTAAAGCGTCTTGCTATAAAAAATTTTAAAGACGCAGAAAAGTGCATTAATGAAATTCTTGAAAAAGACGCCAAGCGCCGCGCAGTGCAAAAAACTACCGATGATTTAAAAGCTGAAGCCAATTCCATTGCTAAACAAATTGGTGAGCTGATGAAAACAGGTAAAAAAGAAGAAGCGGAAAAAATTAAGTTGAGAACCAGTGAAATCAAACTTAAAGAAAAGGAACTTGATGACGAATTAGCGGAAATTGAAAAACAGATACATGCAATTTTAGTTACAATACCTAACACACCAAATTTATCAGTTCCATTAGGCAAAACTCCGGAAGACAATGCTACTGTTTTTGAACACGGCAACAAACCAGTCCTATATGCCAAAGCAATGCCACATTGGGAATTAACTACTAAATATGATTTAATTGATTTTGAATTAGGTGTTAAAATTGCGGGTGCAGGCTTTCCGGTTTATAAAGGAAAAGGTGCTCGATTACAAAGAGCTTTAATTAATTTTTTTCTTGACAGAGCCACTGCGGCAGGCTATTTGGAAATTCAACCACCAATTGTAGTTAACGAAGACAGTGGCTATGGCACAGGGCAATTACCAGATAAAGAAGGACAAATGTACCATGTTGGGATTGACAATTTATATTTAATTCCTACTGCAGAGGTACCTGTAACTAATATTTACCGTGATGTAATTTTAAAAGAAACAGATTTACCTATTAAAAATTGCGGTTATACACCTTGCTTTAGAAGAGAAGCAGGAAGTTATGGAAAAGATGTAAGAGGTTTAAACAGATTACATCAATTTGATAAGGTAGAAATTGTACAAATTGCGCATCCCGCTCAAAGTTACGAAGTACTTGAAGAAATGCGTAATTATGTTGCCGGATTGCTTAAAGAATTAGAACTTCCCTTTCGAACCTTAAAATTATGTGGTGGTGACATGAGTTTTGCCAGCGCTTTAACATACGACATGGAAGTTTGGAGTGCCGCCCAGCAACGCTGGCTTGAAGTGAGCAGCGTGAGTAATTTTGAAACATTTCAAACAAACCGTTTAAAATGTAGATTTAAAGATGGTTCGGGAAAAACTCAATTGGCGCACAGCTTAAATGGCAGTGCTTTGGCTTTACCAAGAATTGTAGCTGCATTGCTTGAAAATAATCAAACCGAAAATGGAATAAAAATTCCATCCGTTTTGATTCCATATTGTGGTTTTGATACAATTGATTAATATTAAAAATAGCCTGTTAAAGTTCAACAACTTAAAAGTGTTTCAACTTTTTGTTGGGCTATTTTTATTCTTCATTTCTGCCTGTGGCAATTATGAGGCTCAATTAAATCAACAAAAAACAATTGACAGTTTGCAAACAACGTTAATGGTTAATAAAAATTATTTACTGCAAATTGACTCTGTAGAACTTTTAAAGGCCATTTCTAAATATGAGGTTTATCAACAATTTATTAAAAGCAATGTAAAAGACACGCTAAGTAAAGAAGAAGCTTATGCCTTACAATCTTTTATTATTGCTGGAGAAAACTTAAAGGCCGTTTCCGAAAACAAAAAGCGCCTGATGGCGAGAACTAATTTACTGTCAAATCAATTAAATAAATTGCAAATTGACATTAAGAACAATATTAATAATGCAGCAGAAACAAATAATTACTTAAATGCTGAAAAAGCTGCCCAGGCTGAATTGACAAACTTCTGTGAAAACGAACAAAGTAATTACTTTAAGAACTTACAACAACTTAAAACTAATTTATATTTAATAGAACAGCTGATATTGGCACGTAATAACAATCTATTACCAAATATTAGTAATATTAATCCTCACTTATAAATGGCAATTTCATTTTTTAACGAAGATATTGAACACAAATTAAAACAGAAGACAGACCTCAAAAACTGGATAAAATTAATTGCAACCAAAAACAAAAAACTTACTGGTGATTTAAATTTTATTTTCACTAGTGATGAACGACTGCTCGAAAAAAACATCGAGTATTTAAATCATAAAACTCTAACAGATATTATAACATTTGATTATTCTGAAGGTCCTAAAATTAATGGTGATTTATTTATTAGTGTTGAGCGAGTGAAAGATAACGCTTTTAAATTTAATACAGAATTTACAACGGAGTTACATCGTGTAATGATACACGGTGTGCTTCACCTGTGTGGATACAAGGACAAGACCGCCAAAGATGCTAAAATAATGCGTTTGAAGGAGGATGAAGCTTTAAAACTTAGGTCAAAAAATTTGTTGGAAGAATTGAATTAAGCTATCTGGCTTAATAATAACCGTAAACAAAATTCCGAAAATTGCTCCCCAAAAATGTGACTCGTGGCTGATGGTATCCTGATGCAAACCTTTACGTTTTCTTTGGATTAAAAATACACTTAAACCTAAAAGTACAACGCCGGCAATCCATCCCGGCATAGGGATAAAAAACAAACCAATAGTTGATTTTGGGCTTAAAATTATATACGAAAACATAACGGAAGAGATTGCGCCACTTGCACCTAAGCTACTGTAGCTGCTATTATCTTTGTTCCGGAGATATTCTGTAATAGAGGCCGCATAGATTCCACCTGTAAATAACAATAAAAAATAAAGCTTCCCTAATTTCTCGCCAAAAAAGTAAGGAAAATAACCTTCTTCTAAAGCTAAACCAAAACTATACAATGCCAGACAGTTAAATAAAAGATGGATGATGTCGCCATGAATAAAGGCATGAGTTAAAAAACGGTAATGTTCCTTGTAGCGTTTGATGCCGTATGGATAAAAGAGGTATTTACTCATGGCTTCTCGGTCGTTAAAACAAATTACCGAAAAAATGGCAATAACTGCTAATAGCGTGTACGTAATCATTCTATCACAAAGATACTCAAAATTAAAGGTAAAAACTAGTTCGTTAAAAATCAATTTAAATAAATTAAATCGAAAATGTTTGAGTTTGCTACTGATCTTTATGCAAGTATTTATTAATCAAAGCATGAACAACATAGATTAATGGTGTAATGCAAATAGCCAATGCCAACTTAAATAAATAACCCCAAGATGCGTTATGTAATAACTCATCATAAGTCCAAACTCCAGGAATCACAAAAGCCACAAACTGTACTACAAAAGTGTCTATTACCTGGCTAATTGCTGTGCTGCCTGTTGCCCGCAACCAAATTAACTTTTTACCGGTTTTGTTTCTTAAAAGCCAAAAAACATATACATCTACTAATTGGCTGCAAAAAAAAGCAATAATACTACCAATTATTATCCATTGACTTTGCCCGAAAACGGTTTTAAAACTAGAATCGCTTACCGGACTAAAACTAGTTGCCTGTAAATTCATGGCTAAGGTTAAAAATATATAAGTATAAATAATTAACCCAATTGTGATAAAAGTAAGTTTCTTAACTCCATCTTTTCCAAAATGTTCATTAATTAAATCAGTCAACAAAAAAACAAAGGGCCACAATATAATACCAACGCTTTGTGTAAATACACCAAAAAACTGAATTAACTTTCCACCAATAAGCTCTGCAACAATAGCATTTGTCACAAAAAAACCGGCAAGTACAATAAAAACAATGTCTTTTCTGTTGCTAAAATTCATGGGAAATAAACAATACTGATTAAAAGTACAAAAATTAAAATTAGTAATTATTCTAAACTAACAAAAAGCCATGTAATTAGTTTAAATGAATTTCAATCAGATTAGCTATACTATCATATCTTAAAGCATACTAAAGCCCGTCAACTGGCTTACGAACTAGAAATTTGGAATACGAATAACTTTTATAAATCGTTTCTTATAATTTGAAAAACTATAAAACTCTGAAATTTTAACTCCTCCATGACGTTTGTCGCTTGAGGCATGAATAAACCTTAAGGAGTCTTTTGAATGATACGTCACGATCCCAACATGTCCTGGTTTTTCAAACAATAACACGTCCCCTTTTTTGCAAGAATCCAACTCAACATTTATACCAAAATGATTGAATAATTTGGATGACCGAGGTACTTGAACACCAAATTCACTGAAAACAAAATTTACAAAACCAGAACAATCAAAACCCTTTTTAGGATTAGCGCTAGCGTACTTGTATTTTACACCAACATGTTTAGTTGCAAAGTCTATAATGCTATCTGTTTTGGTTTTAACTTGAGCTATTAAACAGTTTGCAATAACAAGGCAAAAAACCGTGTATTTAAATTTCATCAATATTCTACTAATTTACAATAAAATAGTAATTTAGAAACATCAATTTTTTCAAATCAATAGCCATTTATTTATGACTAAAAAAACTTTAATAAAATTATTTTTACTATTTTGTCTTGAATTGTTGATAATTAACATCGGTTATTCACAAGCTCCCTCTTTTAAAGAATTAGAGAAAGAATATTCTCCAATCGTTTCAAAAGGCCTGTTACCGGAAATTTTCACCAAAAGCGCAACAGAAAAAACGTACGAAGAATATCAAAAGATTGAAAAAAAATCAAAAAACAAAAAAGACCAGAAACAATTTTATTTGGAAAGCAACTTTTATTTGGATCGTGTTATTAAATCAGGATTAATATTGTTTAACGATACGATTAGTCAATTTGTAAATTCTGTATTAGATGAAATTCTAAAAACCAAACCAGAACTTAGAAATCAATTAAAAATCTACGTCGTTAAAAGCGATGTTGTTAATGCATATTGTTTTGATAATGGCATTATTTTGGTTAACATGGGATTAATTAGTCAACTTGAAAACGAGGCGCAACTTGCCTCTATCTTATGTCATGAGGTTTCACACTTTACAAAAAAGCACTCAATGGAAAGTTTCGTGAACTATCAAAACATGCGTCGAGGTAAAATAAGTTCTCATGGATTTGATGAATTCAAATACAGTCAAAAAAGTGAATTAGAAGCAGATAACGAAGGCGTACTACTATACAAAACAACCAACTACAGTTACAAAGGAATTAACGGTGGTTTTAATTTATTAAAATATTCATATTTACCCTTTGATGAAGTTGAATTTAAAAAATCCTTTTTTGAGGACTCCAATTTTGTTTTTCCAAAAGATTATTTTTTAGCTGAAACTGCGCCTATTAATGATAATGAAGATATTGATGATAAAAGAAGTACCCATCCAAACATAAAAAAAAGAAAAGAATCAGCCAATGCAACCCTTGGTTCTATAGATGATACAGGTAGACAAAAGTTTATCGTTGGTCAAAACCAATTTTATTATATTCGCGAATTAGCAAGATTTGAATTATGTAAACTTGAATTGATTGAACGTGAATACATTCCTTGCATTTATAATTGCTATTTGCTACTTAAAAAATACCCCAACAATGTTTATTTGAAGGAATGTATCGCTAAATCTTTATACAACATTGCGGCAGTTAAATCACCAACAAAAGATGGCTATAAGGAGATGGATAAATTAGACTTAATTGATTCGAGAGACGGAAGCACAATTGATACAGATCATTACAAAAAAGAAGGATTCATTCAACAAGTTTATCATTTATTTAACAAACTCAACGCTACACAATCTGCGGCGTTATCTTTACATTTTAATTTAAAACAGCAACAATCTAACGTTAACAATAAGTTGTTTCCCACACTAGTTGATTCATCTATTGTTTTATTGGCAGTTAACAATGGGATTGACTACAATTACTTTGAAAAAGAAACTAAACAAAATTACCTCGCTCAGTTAAAAGTGAAGGCAGGAGTAAATACTGATACCAACACCTCAAATAAAACAAATCAAAGTACGTTGGCTAATTTAAATGATGATGACGAAAACAGCAGAGTAAAAAAAATTGAAAAAGAAAATGCAAGGAAAGAACTTGATCAAAGTAAAAAAAACTTGATAGTACAAGAAGAAAAGTCATTTGAAAAATTTGCCCTTGTGAATTGCTTTAAAAAAGAAGAAGTTGAAACTAAATTCATTGCTGCTCAAAAGCTTAGAGACCAAATCGAATTAATTGAAGAAAATAGAAAATATTACAAAAAGAAAAAAAACAGAGGCGGTCTTGGAATCGACACTATTTTAATTATGAATCCGTTTTATTATTGTCTGGATGAGAGAAAAGAAAACAAATTAAAGTACATCAGCTCCAATTTAAAACTATTGCGCTACTTTAACACTTTAACTTATTGTGCTGATAAAGCAAAAGTTAATTATAAAACTGTAAACTTTAATAATTTTGGTACAAATGATATGGATTTATACAACGATTACGTACTTATTAATGACTGGAAAGAGGAATTTCTAAATCATGATTTTAATTCTAATTCTCTTGTTTTAAACAATCAAACGGCTCAACATATAAGAGAAAAATATAATACCAATTACATTTTGTATAATGGGATAGTTAATTATCGTGTTAAAAAAGAAAATGTTGGTTATGCAGTTCTACTAACATTAGCAGTTTACCCTGCCATTGTTACAATTCCTTATTTACTTAGAAAAGAAGAATACACCTATTATTTTTCGGTATTATATAATTTAAAAAATAATCGAGTAGAATATTATAATCGTGAGGGCCTAAAAAGCAGTGACAGTGAAGATTACCTTAATGCTTTTACATATAACACCATGATTAATATAAAACAGAAACCGAAGTTTAAATGAAAACATTAAATTATTTTCTAATATTAATCTTAACCTTTAGTGCAAAAGATATAAATGCTCAAGTAGTACCTGGCTATCTTGGTAAAAAAAATAGTTTTAATTATCAATTAAATGTATCGCCTGCAGTAATAGGTCCTAATCAAGTCGATAAAACGTCGTGGTTTTCTTATGACACATACCCAAAGACAAAAGAGTCATCGTTTATTACTCCATTTAACTTTACCCATTCCTTTAACTTTCAGCGTGTAATTAGTCGTAAAATCGCGATTAATTTTGGGTATGGCTTTTTTACAACAAGACAATATGTGAATTTACTTGTTAATGATGTAATTTACACTCAAAACAATTATCTTTTGGAAAATATTGGATATAATATCATTAATAAAAATTTCAACCTTTCTGCCACTTTTTATAGAGGTAGGGCTATTGCCCCATTTGGAGCATATTGGCGTTTAGGTTTAAGCTACGGAATTAATAAAACGATTTTTGATAATGATAACCCAAAATTAATCGATCACACTGAAGTAAATTACTATTATTATAGTCTTCCTCCTGAACTGAAATTTAACATTAGTGATCAAAATCTGAATTTTAAGTCAATACTATTCAATGTTACCTATGGCAAAAGTAGGATTTTCAAAAAATGTATTATTTTCAATAGAGGATTAAACTTCACGTTAACACGCTCATTAATTGCTGCTTCAAATAGCGAAATGGTTAATCAAACAAAAAAGAGGGTCAGAGGACATGAACTATTTTCTTTTTATGTCAGTGTAGGATATTTGTTTTAAAAGCTTTATCGTTTATTTAAAGCTCTAATAATTTCTTCATCACTTTTGCCAATAAACTTAAGTGCACCTTTGGCACTTTTTGCCCATACACTTTTGGGGAAATCTCGTAAAATTTCATTGTACAACTCCACTGCCTTGCCCTCATTATTCAGTTCTCCTTGCTCATCGTAAAGTTGAGCCAACAAAAACATAGCAGCGGGTTTATCCTTGAATAACGGATAATTATTGATACACCTTTCAAGCACTACCTCTGCTTGTTTTGGATTATTAATGCTTCTGGCAACTTGAGCCGTTTTAATTAAATAAATTGGCGCTAAACTATCTGTATGACAGTAATAACTAAAATTAGTAAAGTCTTTTATCGCTTTATTAGCTTGTATCATATTAACTTCAAGTGCTTCCAATAATATGCTATCACTTTTAAAAGCCAATTGTTTGTATGCCGTGCAATCTAATTTAACTGAATCCGTAATTGATTTAACTACTTCAGTTTTTATAGAATCACGTTTACCTGATTCATCGGCAATTTTTGATTGAGGTGAGGTACAGCCGATAACTAAGAAGATGACTGAGAAAACTAACCAAATAAACTTAAGATTATCTCTTAGCATTATAAACTTTAATTTTATAATCAGCGGAAATTTTACCATTTGAAATATCATTTAATTTTCCGGAAATAAGTTTACGTTTAAACGGACTGATGCGGTCTGTAAACAACTTTCCTTCAATATGATCGTATTCGTGCTGAATTACTCGGGCAATTAACCCATCATATTTTTCTTTATGATATTTAAAATTTTCATCCCAGTATTCTATTTCAATTTCGGGCATTCGGGCCACCTCTTCACGTATTTTCGGAATACTTAAACAGCCCTCTTTAAACTTCCATTCTTCGCCATCTTCGCTTAAAATTCTGGCATTAATAAATACTTTTTTAAATGATTTTAATTGTTTTTTCTCCTCCGGTGTAAATTCACTTTCATCATCTTCTTCATCATCCTCAACAAATGGTTCAGTGTCAACAATAAAAAGTCTAATTGCTTTACCTATTTGTGGCGCAGCTAAACCAACTCCACTGGCGTGGTACATCGTTTCAAACATATCCTTAATAAGATTTTGCAGATTTTCATAACCGGCATCAATATCTTGAGCTACCTTTCTTAAAACAGGATCGCCATATACAACAATTGGATAAATCATACTATCTAGAGTAGTTTGGAGCCTCTCTTGTTATCACAACATCGTGCGGATGGCTCTCCTTAACGCCCGCGGCTGTAATTCTAATAAATTTGGCTGTTTGTAAGGTTTTTATATCCTTTGCGCCAACATATCCCATTCCTGCGCGCAGGCCGCCAATTACTTGATAAATTATTTCAGCTAAATGTCCTTTATAAGGTACCCTGCCACTAATACCCTCCGGTACAAGTTTTTTAATATCATCCTCTGCATCTTGAAAGTATCGATCTTTACTTCCTTTTTGCATCGCTTCAATACTACCCATTCCGCGATATGATTTAAATTTACGCCCTTCATAGATAATAGTCTCTCCAGGACTTTCCTCCGTGCCAGCGAACATACCCCCCATCATCACTGTACCTGCACCGGCAGCCAATGCCTTAACGATATCTCCCGTAAAACGTATACCACCATCAGCAATTAATGGCACTCCTGTTCCTTTTAATGCAGTTGCTACTTCAAGAATAGCTGTTAATTGAGGCACACCAACCCCTGCTATAACACGTGTTGTGCATATTGAGCCTGGCCCAATTCCAACTTTAACTGCATCTGCGCCGGCCTTTACCAGGGCTAAAGCTGCCTTACCTGTTGCAATATTTCCAACAATAACTTGTAAGTTCTTATATTTCTTTTTTACTGCAATCAACTTATCTATGACCCCTTTACTGTGACCATGCGCTGTGTCAATGATTATAGCGTCAACTCCTGCCGCAACTAACGCGTCTACCCTATCCATCGTATCAGCCGTAACACCCACAGCTGCTGCTACTCTTAACCTTCCTTGGGCATCTTTACATGCATTTGGACGCACTTTAATTTTTATAATATCTTTGTAGGTAATTAAACCAACTAGCCTATTCTGTTTGTCTACAATAGGTAATTTTTCAATCTTATGTTCTTGCAAAACTTCCTCCGCCTTTTTAAGGTTAATTCCTTGTGGCGCAGTAATTGCTTTGCTAAAAGGCGTCATAACTTCCTTCACGGGGCGTTTCAAGTTTTTTTCGAATCTTAAATCCCTATTTGTGACAATTCCTAATAATTTATTTGCTTTATCAACAACCGGAATACCTCCGATTTTATTTTCTGCCATTATTTTTAAGGCATCTTCAATTAATGCGTTTTCACTTAACGTTACGGGGTCTTGAATCATTCCACTCTCGCTTCGCTTTACTTTTCTTACCTGCGCTGCTTGATCCTCAATACTCATGTTTTTATGAAGAACACCAATTCCTCCTTCCTGCGCAATTGCTATGGCCATTTGATGTTCGGTAACAGTGTCCATGGCCGCAGACACAATTGGCGTATTGATTTTAATTCCTTTGGTAAAAAAAGATGAAACATTAACCTCACGAGGCAATATTTCAGAATAGTCAGGAACTAATAAAACGTCATCGTAAGTAAGTCCTTCTTGAACAAACTTGTTGGTCATGTAATTAGATGCCATGGTGATTGAATTTTAGATTAAAAATTCGTGCAAATATAGGTATTTTTTAAGAATTAAAATAATCCACGAAAGACACTCAGCTAAGGTGTTTAACATTAATTAATTAAAGATAAATTATGAAAGTTGAGAATATTTAGCATCTCAATAAAAATGCGTATATTTAATGCAAGTTTTATGACGTTACTGAGGTTTAAAACCTTACTAGGAAACTTATTATCTGTCGGTAAATTTGTTAAAATTAGCCTCGTTTTGTTGTGCCTTATGGTTCACAACCATACTTATGGGCAAGCCACTGTTGAAGAAACCAAAAAAAATGCAAATAAGTATTTTGAAAACGAAGAATATGATTTAGCCTACAAACTATACTCTCAACTTGTTTCGAATTTTCCAAAAGATGTTGAGCTTAATTTTAGACTTGGGGTTTGCATGATTTACAGTGAACCAGACAAGAAAAAGTGTTTACCTTATTTACAGTTTGCTGTTTCAAAACCTGAGGCACCTAAAGAAGCAAAATTTTACTATGGAAAGGCTAACCACATTAATTATTTGTTTGACGAAGCTATTAAGTATTACAACGAATACAAAAAAGTAGGTAGCAATAGCCAACAGAAAAAACTTATGGTTGATCGCGAAATTATGGCATGTGGTTATGGTAAAAGACTGTTAAGTAGCCTAAGCGATTTAACGGTAACAAGTAAAAAGCAACTCAACGAGGCAGATTATTTTAGAACTTATGACTTAAAGTCAATAGGTGGAAAATTACTGGCAAAACCCGAACAACTTATCACAACTGCCGATAAGAAAAAGAAAGACAAGTCTGTAATTTATAAACCGAAAGTTGGAGAAAAAATATTTTACAGTAGTTTTGGTCCTAATAACGAAAATGGTAGGGATATTTATTATTCAACCTTGTTACCTAATGGAAATTTTTCGGCAGGAGTTCGCTTAAACACGATAAATACGGAGTACGATGAAGATTACCCATTCCTTCATCCTAATGGAAAAGTTTTATACTTTGCAAGTAAAGGCCACAATAGCATGGGAGGCTACGACATTTTTAAATCGGAATATAATTCTGAAAATGACACATGGAGTGCACCTGCAAATTTGGAATTCCCTATCAACTCACCGGATGATGATTTTCTTTATGTAACAGATTCATTGGAGAAAACCGCTTACTTCAGCACAGGTAGACAATCTCCACCAGGCAAAATAGATGTATTAAAAATTAACACTGAGCGGAAGCCAATTGAAACTTTAGTAATCAAAGGTACTGTTGTTAAAGAAAATAAAGAACAAAGCCTACTATCTAAAATTACAATTAAGAATATGGATAATGGTCAAATTGTTGGCGAATTCAAAAGTTCCGATAATGGAGATTACTTGCTTGATTTACCAAATGGTGCTAAATTAATTTTCACCGTAGAAACCCCTGAATTAAAAACCCAATCTCAAGGAATTAATTTGCCATTAGTTCAATCAAGTAAGCCACTCAAGCAAAAAATAAGTTACGAAAACGGCGTATTAAAAATTATCAATTACTTTGAAGAGGCTCCTACTGACGACAGTTATGTTCAATACTTAAAACTAATTGAACAAAAAGCAAAATTAGACGTAAATGAGGGTAAGAATAATTTAAGTCTTCCTGATAAACCTGACATCAGCTCTAATTCAGGTAATACAAACAATAGCGCTAATACAAATACAACCTCAGAAACAACCAATTCAGGTCAAACAAACTCATCCGCTTCTACTAACTCTAATTCAGTTGCTAATAATACTAATAGCACTAAAACAGACAATAAACAATTAAGTATACTTGCTAAAAAAGAAGCTGAAGAAAGTAAAAAAGAAGCTGAACAATTTAGTAAAGATGCAAACGATGCCTTTGATTTAGCAAATGCAAAGAAAATAGAAGCTGACGCAAAAGATAAAGAATATGAAGAGGCAATGAAGAAGGCCGATGCCATAACAGACGAAAACGAGAAAAATAAAGCTTTAGGTAACGCTAAATTGATCAAAAACGAAGCAGACGCCCTTAAAAACGCCTCTGAAAAAATAAATGCTTATGCCCTTGCTTTAGAAGATGATTCAAAGGTTAAAGCCAAAGAAACAGAAATTAACCTTAAGTATGCAAACGAACTTGATAAGTTGGCCACAGGAAAGAGCATAGATTCAAAAACATCATTAAAGAATTTAGAAGACTACCAAACTGAATTGAATAAATTATCAGAAAGTAAAACAAAATCTGATCAGATTTTCAATGAAATAAAAAATAATATAGAAGAAAAGGAAAAACAATTAGTAGCGCTTGAAAGTACTAACTCGACCATTAAAGAAAATTTGAAGGAAATAGAAAATGAAATCAAAACAAGCGAAGAAGAGCTTGCAAAAGCGAAGAAAAAAAATAAGCAAGAAATACAAGATAGAATTAACGAACTGAAAGATGATGCCAACGGAAAACAAAAACAGATAAATGAAAATGAAATTAAAATAGCTGACCTAAAAAATGAATTAGCACAGGATAAAAACCCATTAGCTTTAGCAACAAGAGTAAATAACGAAACAATTTCAAATAAAGAACCAATTAAAATAAACGAACCAATAAATAATTCATCTAATTCAATCAACACAAACAAAAATGTTGTAATTGCCGAATCAATTGCGCTAACTTATAAGGACAAAACTGAAATAAAAAACCCAAATGACAAGAATAATATTAACGAAAGTACTAGTCAACTTAAAAACTTTAACAAAGAAATTGATGCTGCGATAGCTAAAAATAAAACCGAATATAGTAAAACAAAGATTGAATCGGATAAAAATGAAATTGCTTCTCAAATCAAATTGTTAGAAAATTTAAAAAAAGAAAATAACCAGAAAATTATTGACAACAATAAATTAGCATTAGCGCTAAACAATGCTAACTCAACACAGGTTACAAACAATAAAACCGGTAATCAAACTAAAAACAATTCAGGTAACACAACCAACTCCGAAAATTCAGACTACAATAGCAACAAGGTAAATTCTGCAAACAAAAACAATGAACTTACCAAAGTTAGCGCAAGCAATTCAAATGATGCCATCAATCAACTTAACAAACTTCAAGCAGGATTAGACAATTACAACAATCAAAATTTCAACTTTAATTCATATGAAAACGAAAATGCACAAAAATTAAAAGTAGAAGCTGATGCTTTAATCAACGAATCGGTTGCAAAACAAAAGACCTTAAAGGACGATGTTACAAACACTATTAAAAACTTGTCTGAAAGCACTTCGAATGTTAATAATACAATCAATAACCAAACAACTTCAAATGCAGGCGGCTCTTATAAAAATTTAATCAAGGAAGCTGATGATTTAAACAATCAAGCTTTAGATAAAATGGAAAAGGCTAATTCTGCAAATGGTACCGAAAAAGAAACGCTCCGTAATGAAGCGGTTGAGTTAACAAATAAAGCAACTGAAAAAAGCTTACAAGCTGCATTGGCTCTAAAATCAGAAAACGAATATAAATTTAATGCCAACAAAAAGAACATTGAAACATTCATTAATTCTGACAAAACACCGGAACCGGATAAGAACTTCGCCAACGCGCTTTTAAGTCAAGCGGTTAGCGATTATAATAAGGCAAAAGCTATGCGCGAAGAAGCAATGTCCTTACCAAATGCTGCTGCTAAAGTAGGTGCATTAACAAATGCTGAGGAAAAAGAAAACGAAGCTTTACAAAAATTAAATAATGCCATCGAAACCATAAAAAAATCTAACCCATCGGCTGCTTTCATTAACACGATTCCCGATCAATCAAACGCCACTGCAAGTAATGTAAATTCCGGTAACACCTCATCGGGTAATTTATCTGAAGCAGGTACAGCCAAATTATCAGAAGTTAACAAAGAGCTTGAAAACTTAGTTGCTCTTAAAACATCTGCTTATCAAAAGTTATTTCAAGCCAATCAAGCAGAACTTGATCAATTAAACGGTGAATTACAAAATAATCAAAATGTAAGTAATACGCCTGCTAATAAAACCGAACTGATCAAAGCCAACACTCTAGTATCTAACGCAATAGAACAACTTCAGCAGGCGAATACTTCAGGAGGCATAAATCAACTTAATTTATTACAAGATGCCACTTCTAAACAAATTGAAGCTATTAATCGTTTAAATAAACTTAAAAACAAGGTTAATACAACTTCTGTAGTGACAAATAATGGCAATACAAGTAAAAATAATACTACAAATCAAAACGCAAATGGTAATACCTCTAACATCACAAATAACAAGAACGGAACTTCTGAAAACACAAACGGTAATAACACAGGAGGAAATAACAATAACGGAACTGCTAAAAATACAAATGGTAATAACACCTCAAGCAATAACATAAACGGAACCGCTAAAAACACAAATGGTAATAACACCTCAGCCAATAACACAAATGGAAACGCTAAAAGCGCCAACAGTAACAATACAACCGTAACTAACAACAACGGAACCACTAATAACGCCAACGTTAATAACACAGCAGTAATAAACAACAATGGAACTGCTAAGAACACAGCAGGAACTAATAACAACGGAACCGTTAGTAACACTAATGGCAATAATACAATCAACCCTAATTCAAATAACCCAACTGCTGTTTCCAATGTTCCAATCATTAATAAAAACACATTTAATACGCCGGATACGAATGCCAAACAAACTAATGATTATGTGAATTCGAATAAGGTTGATGCTCAAAACCCACAGGCAAAAGCAATGATTGACCAATCAATTGCAGACCTAAATACTACTTTTAATTCCGGTGGAGGTTCTGAAATGACTACTACTGAACTAAAAACAAAAATAGACGAGATAAATAGTAAGGCTGATGATTTAGCTCTAAAGGCATTTGATACAAAATCAGAGGCAAATAGCAAGTCCGGCGATGAAAAAGAACAACTCCTTAAAAAATCTAAACAATTTGAAGATGAAGCCAACACCGAAAAAATTAAAGCGCTTGAATTATCAAAACTTTATAATCAAAATAGTATAACTGCCAATTCTGGTGCCCTCGAAGAACTAATAGCCAAGCTTAAAACTGATAATCCAACACTTGCTGAAGAAACTAATACAAAACTTACTGAATTAGGTAATCTTAATAATCAAATTAATGCCTTACAAAAGGAGGCTGATCAAACAGATAATACAGCTGTTAAAGTTGGGAAATTGAATAATGTTGCTGAAAAAGAAGCTGAATTGATAACGAAACAAAATACAATCATTGAAGAGCTTAAAAAAACATACCCAGATTATGTTGTGAAAACAAACAAAGTTAATGTTACAAGTAACGCTGGTTCTTCAAGCAATACAAGTGAAGAATCAATTGAAAAACAAAATACGGCATTAACAAACTTAATTAATGGCTATAGTCTTGAATACGAAACTTCAAAAAATTCTTTACCAGCCAATCTAAATGAAAGTCAGAGTGCTGCTAAGCAAAATGCAAATCAACTTAACCAGGAAGCGAAAGAATTATTAATTAAATCCTCACAAACCAACGATACTAAACAAAAAAACAAATTATTAGCTCAGGCTGCCAAAACCAATAATGCCGCATTGAATCAACTTAAATTAATTAGCAAAACCGGCACTACATCTGTTGCATCTACTTCTAATACAAATAAAAATAATACTGCAAAAAACAACACTGCTAACACAACTAATAATAATTCCGGCACTTCAAATAATGTCCGAAATAATAACGGTGTAAATACAACATCAAACAATACAGGTAATCCGAATACGATTCGGAATAGCACAGGAACAAACTCAAATGCAAACAATTCGGGGAATACAAATTCGAATCCAACCTTAGCCACCAACAACACTAATGGTAACATCCAAAATGCTGGTCGAAATACAATAAAAGTTGAAGGCCTGGAGGTAATTAACGGTAATGCATATAATAATTCACGACCAATTCCAATGGATGCTAAAATACCGGATGGATTGGTTTTTCGTGTTCAAATTGGTGCCTTTAAAACTGCACTTCCTAACAATGCGTTTAGAGGATTAAGTCCGGTAAATGGTGAAACTGTTGGTAATGGTTATATTCGGTATACAGCAGGTAGTTTTACTAAATTTGAAAATGCCAGTGCAGTAAAAAATGACTTACGTAACTTAGGTTATTCAGATGCATTTGTAGTTGTATATTATAACGGGAAAAGAATTGCATTAAATGAAGCCCTTGCAATTTTGGAACGTGAAGGAAAATCAATTGATAATACGGCCCCGTCAACTGCAGGAATTACAGCTAACACCAATATTCCAAGAGCCTCCGTTGTATTTCCGAATTCTCCAAACACTGCTCCTACTCCACCTAACGAACAGGTAAAAGTTACAAAAGAGATAGAAACGATCCGGAATTTATTTTATACAGTTCAAATTGGCGTGTATAGTAAACAAGTTCGAAAATCACAATTAGGTAATCTAACCCCAATTTATACAGAAAAATTAGCCAATGGTTTATTTAGATATACAGCCGGCATTTATAATAACGGCGATAAAATAATCACAGACAAACGAAGAGTTAATGAACTTGGAATAAGAGATGCATTTGTAAGTGCATACTTAAACGGAAAACGTGTAGATTTTAATGATTATAAAAATCGTCAGAAAGCAGATTCAACAATCATCATGGAACAAGAGAATCCAATTGTTTTTCCGGAGGGGACTCCCTTAATAGCAGTTGCAAACAATAACGCTGTGCCTACCTTAACTATTGAACCATTTAAAAACAATGTCACCAATTATCCCGAAGCAACCCCAGAAAACGGGATAAAAGCCACCCAGGATGGTATTTGTTTTAAAGTACAAATTGGTGCATATAGCAGACAAGTACCAAATGATGTTGCGTCTAAATTTTTATCAATTCAAAACTGGCCTATTGAAAATAAACAAATTAATGCCTTGTATATTTATAATGTAGGCAACTTTATTAACGCCAAAAGCGCCACTAAATTAAGAGATGAGGTGATTAAATTAGGCATTCTAGACGCCTTCATAACAGTTTATAAAGATGGAACAAAAATTTATAACAAAGATGAAATTCAAAAACTAATGAGCGCTGAATAATGCTTAAAAAAATTTATTACTTATCTACTTGCGACACTTGTAAAAAAATAATACAATTGCTTGATTTAAAATCGAAAAATTTTGATTTACAAGACATTAAACAAAGAAACATTTCTGAAGAAGAATTAACGGAATTAAAAAAACTGGTTGGAAGTTATGAGGCCCTGTTTAGTAAGATTGCTCGAAAATACAAAGAGTTAAATCTTAAAGATGCCAGCCTTACCGAAGAGCAAATGAAACACTATATTTTGAACGATTATACATTTCTAAAAAGACCGGTTATTTTATTTGGTAATCACATTTTTATTGGAAATGCGAAAGCTACGATAGAAAACGCTAAAAATACTATAAAAAACTAACTTGAATTTTCTCAAGGAAAATATATCTATTGCATTTGATTCCATAAAAGCAAATAAGCTGCGGGCAATAATCACCATGCTTATCATCGCCATTGGTATAACTGCATTGGTTGGAATACTAAGTGCAATTGATGCGATAAAAAATGGTATTAACAGCAATTTTACATCTATGGGAGCAAACTCATTTACCATCAGAAATGCAGACGTTAACATTCGTGTTGGTAGAAGAGGTAAAAAATCGAAAGCTTTTCAAAAAATAACTTATCAGCAGGCCATTAAATTTAAAAATAATTTTAATTATGATTGTATAAGCTCTGTTTCTACTTTAGCCAGCATGGCTGCCAGATTAAAATTTGAAAATCAAAAAACTAATCCAAACATTCAGGTATTTGGAGCTGATGAAAATTATTTAACTACCGCTGGCTATGAATTACAAAAGGGAAGAAATTTCAGTAGTATGGAAGTAATGAGTGGAGCCCCCGTAGTAATAATTGGTCAAGATTTAGTTAATGCGCTCTTTCCAAATAAAAGAGAGCCAATAAATAAGACGATAAAAATCGGAGCTAACCGTTATAAAGTTATTGGTGTGTTAAAATCAAAAGGAAATAGTTCCGGCTTTGGAGGTGATAAAATATGTATCATCACTTTAACCAATGCTAGACAATATTTTGGTAATTCGGATATGAGTTTTACAATTAACGTTTTATCCAAAAAAGCCGGCTTGGTCAATACCTTTTTATACGAAGCACTAGGCGAGTTTAGAAAAATCAGAAAAATAAGCGCCACACAAGATGATAATTTCGAAATTGTAAAAGCTGATAATCTGGCTAATATTTTACTAAGTGATATTAAAAATGTTACTGCAGGAGCAACAATTATTGGATTTATTACTTTACTTGGAGCCGCTATAGGTTTAATGAATATTATGTTAGTTAGTGTTACCGAAAGAACCAGAGAAATTGGTATACGCAAATCTCTTGGTGCAACTCAACGTATTATAAAAAATCAATTTCTAATAGAAAGCGTAGTCATTTGCATCATGGGAGGATTAATTGGAATTTTATTCGGCATAATTATAGGAAATGTAATCAGTTATGGTTTAGATACAGGATTTTTTGTACCTTGGTTTTGGATCATAAGTGGGGTTATTATTTGCATAGTAGTTGGTTTAATTAGCGGTTACATTCCTGCCCAACGTGCTTCAAAACTGGATCCTATTGAAAGTTTAAGATTTGAATAGATTGAACATCTAAACTAATTCAAATAATGATTATTATCGAAAGAGAATTTTTTATCCCAAATTTCAATAAAGAGCACTATAGAGTAAAACATCTGACTTGGCAATGCAGTAAGCAAAGCCTAGGTTTAAACTGGTGAATTCATCCCTCAACGCATTTTGATTGAAATGTAAAAGCCCTATATAAAAAGAGCCTTTGAAGAACTAATTGATTAATCTCCTTCTTTCAAAAAATTGGCCAATAAAAAAACCCACTTCGTTCAAGTGGGTTTTTAATCTATATAAGTTTACTATAGGTAACCAATTATTTTTTTATTGGTTTTTTTCTTATGTTTCCATTCTATTTTCCATCCATACGGACAAGCATTAGTTCCTACATTTACCTCATTACCGTCCTTATCAACACCAAATGTGCATAGTAAGTTAAATTCTTTTTCATCAACTTTAATATCAACTTTACCTTGAACCGGTGCCCAAGGACCGCAAGTTAAATTCCAAACAATTGGAGTTGTTACGTTGCTGGTAAACGCATCTCCATCCCTTGTTGTACCATAATTTTCAAGTGTAGACATTCCGTCTTGAGAACCAATTCCTTCGCCAGTACAAGTTAAAATATTACCGGGTAATGTATAAGTAAACTTACGATTAATATTATAAACAGCTGTTTTACCGTCTTCAAACGTCACATTTAAATTACTACCGGTTACTGAACTAGCTAAGCTGCTTTGTGTTTTAGTAATTAAAAGTTCCCACCAAGTTCCTCCGGAAATGTTCGTTACATTTTGGGTCCCATTAATTAAAACAAATTTTCCATCCGAAGAACGCGTCACTTTAAAATCCAAATAGTCAACTTTTAAAATGCAACCAACCTGCTTCCAACGTTTACCTGCTGAATAATCCTGTATGGTTAAACGAATAGAACCTTCACGTTTTCTGTTATTAATAACAGTACCATCGTAGTTTATCTTTATAGTTCCGGTGTAAGCTCCTGTTGTATCAATGGTGTAACCTGTAGCTGTAATTCCAAGCACCGCATTTAGCGCATTGGTTGAACTGGTTCCACGACCATGTAATAATGCATTGTTGCCAACAACAGTATTAACATCGCTTACTACGGCATCATTTTCGCTATTAACAGTTCTATTATCAGTGGAAGACTGACCATCTTCATTTTTAAAAGCTTTACGTTTACCGCAACCAATAGTTCCGATAGCTAAAGCAGAAATTACGAAAGTTGAAATAATTACTTTTTTCATAAATTGATTTTTGTTTATCAAATATAAAAAAAAACGGATACATTTCTGTATCCGTTTTATATTTTAACAATTAGTTAACTGATTATTTTTCGATAACTAATTTTTGAGTAGATTTTTGTTGACCGTTGCTAACTGTAACAAAATAAACACCCTTAGCTAAATTAGCTGTATTAATTGTATTCGTTTCTGTGGCATTTTTCACAGTTAAAACAACTTGTCCTAAAGCGTTAATTACATCAATACTTGTATTTTCAGCATTAGCAATAGAAACAGTCAAGAAATCTTTTGCAGGATTTGGATACAAGCTTAAGTTTACGATGTTATTTTTAACTTCAGTTAAACCAACGCTTGTAGCAGTACAAGTTCCTTGGAACATTGGCTTAATACCTAAGAAACCAAGCGATGAGTTTTGAGCAACTGGCGCACCACCAGCGATTGGCTGAGAAAATAGTGTTTGAGGAGGTACTTGATTTGTAGCTGATGTAAAAGAAGCTACAGGGAAGTAACCAACTGCATTAGAAGGTTGGGCTACACCAATATAGTAATCTTCATTGGCATTAAGCGCTAAAGGCGCAGCCATTGTAAAAGAGGTGTATGTAGTTAAATTGGCATTCGCAATAGTTACAGTTCCTGTGGTACCGATAATAGTACCAACACTGTTTGATACTACAGCGTACATATTATTGCCTAAATTAGAAGTTGGAGTAGAGATAGCAACTGCAATTGAAGTTAAAGTTGCTGCTGCTTGAAATCTCATTTTGTTACTTAAAATACCTTGACCTGTGTTGTAACCGATTCCATTACCAAACAATGCCCCGCCAACATCTGGACCGGATGCTTGACCATTACAATTAATTGTTTGAGAAATTGAAGCTAAATTATTCGCGTTATTTTGGTCAGATAATACAGAAACACTGATGTTTGCTACACCGGTTAAGGTTGAAGCATAGGAATACGGTGTAAAAGTAACCATTGTACTTGCGCCAGAAGCTAAAGAAGGAACAATTAATGCTGCAGTATGCGTAACAGCACCTGTAACACCTAAACCAACGCCTACATTGTTTAATGTTGCATTCGAGTTATTTCTGATTTCTGCCATAACAGCGTGAGTTGTACTAACGCGTGTTGCAATAACTTGAGGACTTGTGATAAAGGTAACACCAATATCATTCGTAACCGTGTTAACTGCTCCAAATCTGAATAAAGGTCTGAAAGCAGTTGTACCAAGAGCAGGCGCTGCAATCGTAGAACTAGCTCCGGTAGCACCTTGAGTTGAAGGACCACTGTATGCCGTATAAATAGCAGCTGAAGCACTGGTAACTGCAGCAGTATATTCATATGCTACATTAATACCTTGTCCTGGTGAGTAGGTGAAAGTAGTAGAAAGCGGAAAATCAATAGTGGTAGCTGTTGGTACAACTGGAATATTATATGTTCCACTATAAACTTGCGTCATACCACCTGTAGTCCATGTTGTACCATTTGTATATGAAGTAGCAGGAGTATTTTGTAAGTATATTGTTAATGTACCATTTGCTGCTGCATTAACACCATTTGTAAGAACAAATCCAAATGATTGAACTGTTGCACTTAACGAACTAAGTTCGGATGCCGGAACAAAATATTGACCACGCATCACAGTATGTGCTACAGTTCCGTTTGGTGCTCTTAAACCAGAAGTACCGTTAGCAGAACTAGTTGCAGGAGCAGTAACTGCAATGAACGGCTGCGCCATTAAAGACCCAAAGGTCATCAAGGATGCAAAAATTGATAATGTAGATTTTTTCATTTTATTTTTTTTAATTAATTAGACATGTAAAGATAGTAATTTTTTCTTATAAATTTCATAAATAATTAACTTTTAGAATTCGCCTTATAAATTTGTACTTAATCGATTTAGCCATCGAAATGGCAATAATTATTTCATTTACTTATTTCCCTTTACCAAAAACCACCATAAAGCCACATATACAGCTTCCGGCTTGGCTCCTTTAATGTCATTAGTAACGTCGCTCATTTTGGCAATGGTACTGTTGCTTGAATTTCTTATATCATTTCCATCTACACGTAATACGCTTGAGTTGCTTGAATTTCTGATGGTTTTTCCATCACTATCAACATGCCCCACAGAACTATTACTTGAGTTACGGATGGTTCGACCATCAGAATCAATTCTCCCTACTGATGAATTACTGGAATTTCTTAAAGTTTTACCATCACTATCCATTTTATATTGTGCAGAAGCGATTGAAGAAATGGTCGTTAATGCTAAGGTAGCAATGGCGATTTTAAATGATTGTTTCATGATTTTTGATTTTAAATTTAAAGCAAGCTATAAATTTATTAAATCAAAATCAAGTGAAGGTGAAGATTATTCTTAATTCCCAAAAAGGCTATCAACAAATTCAGCCGAATTAAAAACTTGTAAATCCGTCATTTTTTCGCCTACTCCAATAAATTTAACAGGTATTTTAAATTCATCGCTTATTCCAATCACTACACCACCTTTAGCAGTTCCATCGAGTTTTGTAACAGCTAATGCTGTTACTTCTGTTGCCGCTGTAAATTGTTTACATTGTTCAACCGCATTCTGCCCGGTGCTCCCGTCTAGTATTAAAAGCACCTCGTGTGGGGCATCTGGCAACACTTTTTTCATTACATTTTTAATTTTAGTTAACTCATTCATTAAATTAACCTTATTATGTAACCTTCCGGCTGTATCAATGATAACAATATCTGCTCCTTTTGCTTTAGCGCTTGTTAATGTGTCAAACGCTACACTGGCCGGGTCCGCTCCCATCCCCTGACTTACAATTTCAACACCTACGCGTTCACTCCATATTTTTAGCTGGTCAACAGCTGCAGCTCTGAATGTATCTGCTGCCCCTAGAACAACCTTTTTCCCTGCGGATTTATATTGATAAGCCAACTTTCCAATTGAGGTAGTTTTACCAACACCATTAACCCCTACTACCATTATGACATGCGGAGATTTTAAATTCTCCTCATTAAAGTTGATGCCTTTATTAGAATTACTTTCTAACAACAATTGTGTTATTTCATCCTTCAAAATAACATTTAGTTCGTTACTGGAAACGTATTTATCGCGTTTAACCCTTGCCTCAATCCGTTGAATAATTTTTACAGTAGTGTTTACGCCTACATCACCTGAAATAAGAATTTCCTCTAAATTATCAAGAACATCAGCATCAACAGCACTTTTGCCTGCTATGGCTTTAGAAAGTTTTCCGAAAAAACTCTCTTTGGTTTTTTGCAAACCAGAATCTAAACTTTGCTTATCTTCTTTGCTAAATAATTTGGAGAAAAAACCCATGATTTGAGACGTATATAAACTAAAAAATTCTTTCCAGCAAAGGAAAGAATTTTTTCAGAAAGATTCTGTAAAAATCTATTATTTTGATTTTAAGAAATCAGCCACGTGATCATTATGGACAACTTCTTCCTTGAATGAATAAGCACCAGTTTTTGGTGACTTTACCATTTTAATAACCTTGGTAAAAGAATTTCCTTTTCCGGTTTTTAGTGTTGCAACTACTTTTTTAGCCATTGTCTTATGCCTTTAAATTATTTAATTTCTTTATGAACTGTCATCTTTCTTAAGATTGGATTGAATTTTTTTAACTCAATACGCTCAGATGTATTCTTTTTGTTTTTTGTAGTGATGTAACGAGATGTTCCCGGCTTACCACTTTCTTTATGTTCAGTACACTCTAAAATTACTTGTACTCTATTCCCTTTTTTTGCCATGACTCTTTAATTTAAAAATGATTAACGCAAAATACCGTTTGCTTTAGCATCTTGCAAACAGGCATAAATACCTTTTTTGTTGATGTTTTTTATTGCTGAGGTTGAAACGCGCAAGGTTACCCACTCGTTTGTTTCAGGCACATAAAAACGTTTACGCTTTAAATTTACTTTAAACTGGCGCGGAGTTTTTGTGTTTGAAAAGGAAACATGGTTCCCTCCCATTGCTTTTTTACCTGTTAATTGACAAATACGTGACATACTATTACTACACTAAATTGTTATTCTCCTAAAATAGGGGTGCAAATATACAACAAGATTTTGAATTCACCAAAAATTTATTAAAATATTATAAATCAGTTGATTGCGATCGAAAATCATAATTATTACATTAAACCCTTTTTATTCATTTGGATTTCCAAATAAATAAACGATGTAAGAAAATTAAATTAAATTTCAACTAAAGCAATCAATTAATTATCAACGTTGTTGTTCCTAAAAAATAAGTTAATCTAACCAATAAATCCACCGATAAACTATCACTAATATAAAATAGATCAGCTGTAAATCTATTTATATTTTTTATCCGAAATTAGACATTAGAAGTCAATTGTATTGACGAACTATCTGTCTTATTGTGGGTAATTCCTGCGAAAGGTCAGGACAGACCCAGTTTAATGTTTGTTACCTTTTCTTAATATTCTTATAAGCTTGAACCCAGAATTATAAAATCACCTGTTTGGTGAAATGAAATGGAGTCAAATGGGTTGATTTTATTAATCGTTTATGCAATTGAAGATTTCAATTGTCTGTTAAGGCTTTATAGTTTTTTTTTATATTTTTTTTAGTTTACTCTCTAAAAACTAACATTCACTCGGCACAAAAAAATTAGCTAGTAAATCCACCCTATTCAATCAATATACTACTAAGTCAAATAATTCCTCAAAAAAATTACAATTACTAGTATTAGTTTTACAAAAAATTATTTAATATGTTTAAAAATATCTTAATTACCTTTTCTCTTTTAGTGTTCGCGTTAAATACTTCAAAAGCTTGTCATGGACTTCCGTTAGTAGGATACAATGTAAATGTAGGGGCGACCGGAGTGACGGTTACTGCCAATTCAAATCCTGCCACATGCGGATGTGGGCCTTATTGGCTTCAAACAGAAATTTCTTGTAGTCCTACATTTGTAGGTCAGACTATGCCAAATTGTTTACTAAGTACTTTACAAACTTGGACATCAACATCAACTACTCATTTAAATTACCCTTACTATAATAGTTTACTAAATGTTCCGGGGCATAACGCCGCCAGCGGTTGGATGGATAACTGTACAACGGAGCCTTATCATCCTGTCGTGATCCCGTTTTCCAATTTATGTCCTGGTAAAGTATACTATATAAGATCTCGAGAAGTAGTGGCAGGTAGTTTCGGTACATTAGGTCCATGGTCTGCAGTAAATTCATTTACTGTGCCGGGTACTGCAATTACTCCACCACCAAACTCGTTAAATTTAAGTTTAACTGCTAACCCAACACCGGTTATTTGTTGTGGTAATGTTGTACTAACTGCAGTTATTACCGGCACCAATTGGGGTCAATGTTTAGGTAACGTTCCTTCTTGTGAGAGAAATATGACTGTTACTCCAACATTTAGTTGGACATCCAATTTACCGGTTACTACTGGTGCAGGTACCTCTACAACATTTACAACAAGTGTTAATACCCTAACTGTATTAAATTTATCTACAACAACTACCTTTAGTCTTTGGATTTCTTATTTATGCACCGGCCCATCTGGTAGTTTTACCTACACTCCGCCATCAGCTGTTCCAATTATTTTTCCAATGAGTTCAATAAGCTCAAGCAACATTGCCACTCCATTCACTACAGCGCCGGCATCAGCGATCTGGACACAAGCTTTAAACCAGTGTTTAACTGCCGGACCATGTATATGTAGCTCCAATCAGCCTGCTGTAATTACAGTTCCGTTTATCAATATACCTCCAACAATTAACCCTACCGTAACTGCAAATACTTGTTTATCTAATCCTTCTTTTACATTTACAGAATTGGCTCCAACACCAAGTAATTTTAATGTAACTTGGAATTTTGGCGATGGAAGCCCTGTAGCTACAGGAACAAATGTTACTCACAACTATTCAGCATCTGGTGTTTATACTGTAACAGTTACTAAAAGCAGTTGTGGTCCATGTACTGCGAGTTCATCATTTACTATTCAGGTATTGCCTGCACCAAGCATTTCCCCATCAGTTAACTCACCAGTTTGTATAGGTGGCACAGCTAATTTTAATGCGAGTAATATTTCTATTGCTACGTATTCTTGGAGTGGTCCATCATCTTTTATATCAAATAACTCTAATCCGTCGATTAACAACATTGGAACAATTAACTCAGGTATTTATACGGTTGCTGTAACAGGAACTAATGGTTGCGTTAGCTCCAATACAATTCAACTTTCGACCTATCAAGCAAACATTAATGCTAATGCCAATACCACTGTTTGTGTTGGCAATGTGATTAACTTAACCGCTAGTGGTACCGGATCTTTTTATTGGACAGGTCCGAACTCATTTTCATCTAGTTCACAAAATCCAACCTTAACTGCAAATAATGGTAGTGGTGGAGTGTATTTAGTTACTGCCACCCTAACAGGTGGATGTTTGGCAAGTGCAAGTACAAGTATTACAATGGCTTCAACCAATGTGACAGCATCGCATAATGGTCCTGCGTGTGCAGGAAGTAATTTTACACTTATTGCTAATGGTCCGGGAACCTATGTTTGGAGTGGTCCGGGTGGATTTAGTTCAAGTGCTCAAAATCCTGTAATAACAAATCCTACTGCAAATGCCGGAGGAATTTATACAGTAACGGCTACCAACTCATTAGGCTGTGTAGCTACTGCTACAACCTTAATTACGATTCCTTCTTCAAAAATCTTATATCCAAGCGGTAGTGGCATTATTTGTGAAGGCGGTTCGTTAAACTTTGAAACAAAAGAGGGGGGCACCCTATACTCTTGGAATGGACCAAATGGTTTTTACTCAAGTAATGCTAACACGGTTCTTCAAGATGCTCAATTGGCGCATACAGGTACTTATACCATCACAATAAAAGACATGAATGGGTGCGAGGCTAAAGGAACCTTAACCGTAATTGTTAATCCAATTCCGAAAATTGAAGTAGATTATTCAAAAGCTAAATCAGCTTGTGCTCCGGTATGTGATATGGAATTTGCATTAAAAAACAGTTCACAAATTGCAGATATTAAATGGACATTTGGTAATGGTAAAGAGTCTATTGACTTAAATCCAAAAAATATATGCTTCAATAAAGGAGGTAATTATCCAATTAATGTAAAAGTTACAGGTAAAAATGGTTGTGTTGCTACTCACAATAATTCCATTGAAATATTTAACACTCCAACAGCTGATTTCAGCTACTCTACATTAAATAGCTGGGTAAATGGTGAAGTGAAATTCAGCGATGCCTCAACAGGTGCCACTATAAATAATTGGGATTGGAATTTCCATAATGCGGCAAACTATCAAACTCAACAGGTTAACTACACTTACCAAGATAGCGGTAGTTATAATGTTTCTTTAACAGTTATGTCAATTAACGGTTGTAAATCATCTGTTACCAAAAAAATTGTAATTGAAGACGAAAATTTAATATATGTACCAAATGCATTTACACCAAACGGTGATGGATCTAACGATGTATTTATGGCCGTATCAAGAAGTCAAATAAAATTTGAAATGCAAATTTTTAATAGAGGAGGTCAATTAATATTTCAATCTTCGGACATTAACAAAGGCTGGGATGGCACGTTTAAAGGTCAGTTAGCTGAGAATAATGTATATGTTTATAAAATCACTTACATTACTAAAAATTCGAAAGCCAAAACTATTACAGGCAGTGTAACTTTGGTTCGATAAAAATTTATAATTAACTTTAAAGCTCAGGAAATATCCTGAGCTTTTTTATTTTAACAAAAAAACATGTCAAAGCCATTAGCAATAATTTTAGGAATTCTTTTTTCGCTCATTGTAAAGACTCAAACTTGTAACAATTATTTTACTACGTATTATGGTGATGATGGATCAGATGATATCAAGGGCATTGCAATGGATGCAACAAACAACACATACTGTATCCATCAAACTAATAGTGCAAGTTTAACAACTACAACTGCGGCAATAACACCAACATTTAGTGGCTTTTATGATGCTTATATAAACAAATTTGACAGTTGCGGCAATTTAATTTGGGCTACCTACCTTGGCACCAATGGATTTGAAAGCGGTGAAAAAATCGCTATTTCACCGGATGGCAATATTGTTTTTACTGGTTATTCAAGTGATAATGGTTTACCAACATTGGCTGCGCAGCAACCAAGTAATAATGGCTCATACGACTGTTTTGTTGGCAAAATTTCGCCAAACGGTAATTTAATTTGGTTAACTTATTTCGGAAAAAGTGGTGGTGAATTTTCATACGACATTAAAACGGATGCAGCGGGTAATATTTTTATCGGAGGAACAACCACCTCAACTAATTTAGCCACACCTATGGCATTTCAATCAACACATGGAGGAGGAACTGATGCCTTTATTGCTAAATTTAGTAGTTCTGGTAACTTGCTATGGTGTACTTATTATGGAGGATCTTCAAGTGAAGATATTCATGCATTAGACATCGATGTATTTGGAAATGTAATTGGTGTTGGAGAGAGTAATAGTTTTAATTTAAATACAACAGCGGGTTGCATACAACCAAGTAAGGGCAACATGGCAGATATTTACATTATTAAATTTGATAATAATGGAAATCGAATTTTTTCAACTTATTTTGGTGGTAATGCAATTGATGACTGTAACGGACTAGCAACCGATAATGTCGGAAATATATATTTAGGCGGTCAAACTCAAAGTACTAATTTTAGTGTTACTGCAACTGCAACACAAACTACCTTAGCTGGTTTTACAGACATGATTTTAGCTAAACTATCGCCAACAGGTGCCTTGCTTTATAGCTCGTATTTTGGTGGTGCTGAAATTGACATTATCATTAGGGGCAAATCCTATAACAATCAAATTTATTTTATTGGAAGTTCCAGTTCACCAACAATGCCAGTAGTTGCCGCCGGAACCAATAGTGTATTGCAAAATCAACAAAATCATTTTATTATCACAACAAATTACTTAGGAACAGTACAAATGGCAAAATATTACGGAGGTAGCGCCTCAGGCACAGATATTAGTAGTGATCTTTCAATCAGTAAGAATACGATAACATTATCAGGTAAAAGCACATCAACACTTTATCCAGTAACCCCAGGTGCTTATCAAACAATACACAAGGGTAACGAAGATGGCGTTTTAACCAAAATTGCTTATACGAACACCTTAAGTTCGGTTGGAAAATCAGAAACCTCAGCGATTGAGCCATTTAGCGTTTTTCCAAATCCTACAAATAGTTTTATTATCGTAAAAGCTTCTGCTAGTATTATCGAAAACTTAATTTTTGATTGCCACGGTTTACTTCTACTAAAAACTAAAGAGAATACGATTAACTTGACGGAATACACCCCTGGTATTTATTTTATAAAAAATAATTTAGGTTGTAAAAAAATAATCAAAAACTAAGGTTTAAACCTTAATTCCGATCACTAAAATATCGTCTATTTGCTCCGTGTCTGAGCACCAATCATCCATAAAAGATTTTAAAAATTCCTTTTGATCATTTAAGGAAAGATGTTGAATTGACATTAAAATTTCCTTGAACTTTTTGGTCATTAATTTTTTCTTTGTAGGGCCACCGAATTGATCTGCGTAACCATCGCTATGCAAATAGATTGTATCCCCTTTATTTAATTCCAATTCTAATTGCTGAAATACTTGAGAAGCATCTGTATGACCGCCTATAGCATGTTTTGTTGCACGGTATTCTTCTACTTGGCTATTGCCGTTTCTAACAACCCAAAGCGGGCGGTTGGCACCGGCATATTTAATCATTACTTTATCTGAATTAATAAATGCAGGGAGTGTAACGAGTGCTAAATCCATTCCATCTTTTGTTCCATCTTCACTCTCTTGACGAAGCGCTTGTTTTATTCCTTTATTTAATTCCATTAATATCGTTTGAGGCTCGCTGCTTACGTCAAGGGCATCTTTCAATTTTTCGTTTCCAACCATACTCATAAAAGCACCCGGAACACCATGCCCTGTGCAATCAACGGCAGCAATGGTAACTGAACCGCTTTTTTGTTCATCATTTGCGTGAATATGAGAGAAAAAATAAAAATCGCCACTCACAATATCTTTTGGCTTATAGTAAATAAAATAGTTTTTAAGATACTTGCTTATTTCATTCTCCGGCGGAAGAATAGCATATTGAATTCGTTTGGCATAGAGAATACTTTGCTCAGTTTCTTCCTTTTTAATTTCAATGATTTTACTTTTCTCCTCAATTTCTGCTGCTTGCTTGGCCAGTAAATAATTTGCTTTCTTTTTTTGCTGTATGTTTTTAACGAGAAAAAACGAGAATACACCAATAACCGCAACAACAGCCAGCATGAGGTAGAGATAAATTAAATTTTGTTTCAACTCCTTATCTTTCAATTTTTTTTCTCTGTTCGCAATGCTTAACTCCTTATTAGTATTGGCATTTTCAATTTTCTGATTTGTTAAGGCGTTGCTGGTTCTATCAAGTTGCTGCTTTTTAGCAATCAACTCTAACTCTTGTAACTTACGCGCCATGGCAAGTCTTTCAAATTCTTTGTTTTGCTGTGCGGCCTGTAGTTCCTTTAACGCCAATTTTTCGCGTTGTTGCTGAAGCTCAAGCTCTTTAATATGTTTTTCTTTTTCCCGTAGTTCAGCTTCATTTTTAGCATCTGCTGCTGCTTTATCGGCAGCCACCTTCTGCGCTAATATCTCAGCTTCTCTGCTTTTGAGTTCGGCTTCTTTTAGCATTTGAGCCTTAGTTAGTAATTCAATTTCTTTTTCTTTTTTCTCTGCTTCTATTCTTAAATTCTCTATTTCAAGTTTTTTATTGTCTTCAGCAGCCTTGGCAAGCATTAATTTAGTAGTTTCACTAATTCCGCTAAACTCTTTTTTAAATAAGTTGACATAAGCTCCATCTGCATCAAACTTTTTACGACGTTTATTGTAATAAATTTTACTTGACGGCTTGTTAAGCAAAAAACCAAATAAATCTGAAGTTGCGCCACTTGCAATATTATCATTCAACGTTACTTTCCAATCATCAACAATATAGATGGCTGTATCAGCTATATCATTTGTATAGGCATTAATTAGAATAGACTGATTTCCGAATCCCGGTTTAGAGAACTTGAGTGTGTACTCAAAATTTAAGTCAAGTTTAACAGAGAAATTTCCGTTCTCATCTGTGGTTAATTGTTGAATTTCAAAATCGTTCCTTTCAATAACAATCTTTACTGCATCTATTGATTTTCCAAGTGATCTTTTAACGACGCCGGAAAACTTAATGTAAGAATTTGTTGGGTTTGCAACAGCTTTGCGTATAATTTTATTACCATTGCTATCGAACAGCAGATATTCTCCCACAAACTTTGTATCTTCCAAATCTCCTTCCAACATTATCTTCCCTTCAGTATTGAAAAAACGTGCTTTACCCATTGGCACGCCATCTTTGTAAGTAACTTCGCTTTTTAATTTGTTTGTATGATGATACGTTTTCCAAGTTTTACTTTTTTTATCATCACTATAATAACCTTCTTCAACAATCTGTTTACTGTTAAACAATCTATGAGTCCAACCTCTTTTATCCCTGCCGTACACAATCCATCTGCCCTGCTTTTTACCTGATTCGTCTCTACGGTTAACAGTATCACCAAGGTGAATTTCATAACTTTTAACCTTTGATTTCTGCGCAAAAAGAGATAAATTCAGAAGAAGGATTAAATATGTTAATAGTCGATTAATAATTTAAATATAATAAAATTACGGTCTATATTTGCTTTTACTTAGAATTTTTTGAGCGTCTTTTTCTTTAAGTAAGTCCTTCAAGGTTATGTTCTTATTTTCTTTCATGTAGCTTTTAACTATTTGCCATCCCACCCACATGGCAATACGCGGCGGGCAATCTTTGCTAATCGCTGCTGTGAATGGCCCTTCAGTGGTGAGTTCTTGAACTGTCTTTAAATTATTTTCATAAAGTCTGTTTTTTTCAGCAAAATAACCCCACAAATTTTTCTCAAATTTTTTACAATAATTTAATTGCGCATCAGTATATCCTATTAACAAACTGTCCGGTGTATTTGGGAGTAAAGCATTAACAGCATAATAAATTTTACCATAAAAAATAGTATGATTTAGCAAATTATTAATAGGATTATCATTATCAAATTCAGTAAGCATCCATCCTCGCATCAAATCAGGAAGTATGTATGCTTTTCGCATGCAACGTTTTTGATAATCCGGTAATTGCAACATTGAATAAAAAATACTTGTGTCGCCTAAATACATATCTAAACCTGCAATTAATGCTGAATCAGAAGAGGCAACATAAAAATTAAACCCGGTAGTACAAGTAATGAATCTGTTTGGAACAATCCTATTCTTAAAATGGTATTTGTAACGCTTAACACAATTTGTTACTTCTTTCGAAATTTCATTTAATACACCAGAGCTGTAAATCAGATTAACCTGATAATTGGCTTGTTTCATGGTTTTATCCGCTATAAAATGTAAAATGGAGTCTCTGGAGCTACTATCGTTAACACCTAACGGATTTAAAAAACTCTTCACATAATTATTGTAAAACGGTCCATAAGTAAATTGTAGTTCCTTATTTTTTTTCTCAAAGTTGTTGATATTGAGTGCAAAAAAGTCCTTATTCAATGAGAGTGCGCTTAACTCCTTCAACTCAACTTGACTAATGTCCACATCTAAGTCATGTTTGCATGAAAACAGAGAAATTAACCCAAAAAAAAGAAATAGTTTATATTTATACATGAAGTATTTTTTTATATTTGTAGTAACAAATTTAAAATTAAAAGAAATAACAATCTATTTCTAATATAAAAATGAATTAATTATGAAAAAGTATTTCTACACAGCCATGTTTGCCTTAAGCCTAACAGTTGTTGGAGCTCAAACCACTACACCCACTCCTGCGCCGGCTGTTAACAGCACGGATCGAGAGGCTGAATTTGACAGAAAATGGCGGTTTGGCCTAAGAGTAACACCCCAACCAACTTGGTTTAGCAGCACAGATAAAAATAATCCTCCGGCTGGCGCAGCTTTTGGTTTTGGATTTGGACTAAACGTAGAAAGAAGATTATCGCAGGTTGCCGGAATATTATTTGGAATTGGTGGTGATTTTGAAGGTGCAAAATATTCGTTTAGAAATGATGGTGCCAATCAGTACACGCCAGTTTATTTTATTAACAATTCATCAGGTGAATTTGTGACACCTAAGGATAATGGAAAAGGCGATGGGACCGAATTGTTTAATGATAAAAACACCGCTTACTACTTAAAGGAAAGACGTGTTAAAACCACACATGTCACATTGCCTGTGATTCTTAAACTCAGCACAAAAGAATATAGTGGGATGAAATATTTTGTCAACTTTGGAACTGAAATTGGAATTCGCGTGAAACATGTTGCAAACGATAGCTATCTCTCATCGCAAACCTATAGCAGTAATGGCTTGCCTTTACCTGCCAAAGAAAATCCTGAGAGTATTGAAAATATAAATTTAGGAAATTCAGAAGGTTCGCTAGCACCACTTAGAATTGGTTTAAATGTTGGCGGTGGTTTCGAATACCGATTAGGAGGAACAACGGCCTTGTTTGTTAGCGCCAATTATTTTAGGTCATTTACAAATCAAATGCGTAACGAATCGAACGTAATGTTTTACAATTACACCGTTGAAGGTGGAACAAATAGTTATCAATACGTAAAACAAAACTACATTCTACAAGCCATTAGAATTAATATTGGTTTGATGTTCTAAAACACTAAACATTACTAAAAAACCACAACTAACGTTGTGGTTTTTTTTATGAAACTAGCATGAGTTAAATCAAAAATTGATTAATTTGTTTTGCCAATAAATTAGAATCAACTGTTTCTATTGGGTGCTTTGCATCTTTAATACTATACTGGTTCGCATTAAGAATAGTTTCAGCAACTAGCTGAGTCTCTTCATTAGTAACCATTGAATCATGTTCTGCCAAACCAAGAAATACCTTGCTTTTGATGTTTTCTAAACTCTTTTTATTTAAAAGATTGAATTCACCTAAAGCGATCATTAATTGTGCTGTTTGATTTAGCAGTAGTTCCCACTTCTCTCCATGCCTTTTTTCGAGTGCTACAGCAAATTTCGGCACCTTAACCTTTATTTGTTCCGGCTGTAATTGCTTTATTTCTTTTTCCGCAGTTACTGGATCCCATGCAAACTTAGTGCCCAGTGTAATTATTCTGCCAATTAGGTTGGGTTGTAATATAGATAAATACAAAGCAACATAACCACCCATGCTGTAACCAAACACATCTACCATTTGAAGTTTATTTTGATCTATAAATACCAACAATTCTTGAGCAAATTGTGGGATGCTAAACGCCTTTTGAAATGGAGCCATACCATGCCCACTAAAATTAAAACTAAAAACTTTAAAGCCAAAATGACTTAATTCAGAAGCAAGCGGATTCAATTGCTCCTGAGATCCGATCGCGCCGTGAAGAAGAATAATGTTTTTCATACAATAATATTTTTAAAGATTTCGTTTTATCAGGATTTGATTTCGAAAAAAACACATTTAATTATCGGAATATTAGTTAATATCGAGAAATAATATAAGTTTCAATTAGGACCAGATTCTATCCCATAATATACTTAGCCAAGTTTGCAATTCTCCTCCCGTAAATTTTGGTTCAATCACTTTTGATTCAATACCATTTTTGGATTTATAAAGTTGATGATAAAATATATAAGCCTCCCTTATCGTTGAAGCTTTAAACGAAGTTCTTCCCCATTTAGCCAGATAAATATTCAAGGTGTCACCACTTTTATAAAATAAGTACTTGCCTTGGCTAAACCATAACAATGTATTTAATTTCCTTCCTTCAAAGCCTTTTTGCAGATACAATTTTCTTGGATATACAGCGAATTCAATTGAATTATTGTGCTGAAAAAATGAATACTCGCCGGTATAAATTGTACTATCAGTAAAAGCCATTCCGGCCCAAAGTACTGAATTAAACATAGTTGGACTAGTACTTAAATTATCATACTTAATGTTTTGTCTAACCAATTCAGATTCAAATTTTTTATGTGCCATCAATTTGAATCCAAAACTTAATAACATATACACTGAACTTAAATATACAGCCCGCTTTGCCCAAACGTATCTTTTAGGATTGTCTCTCTTCATGAACAAACACCCAATTAAAATGAACATAAAAGGAATAGTGTATAATGGATCAACAACTGCGATATTATTAAAACCAACCAAGTAGTTTGTAAAGGGTAAGAATAACATTGTACCATAAGTTGTAAAAGAATCAAGGATTGCATGTGTAGTAAACCCTAACATCCATAGTAAATAAAATGATTTTAACGGATATTGCCTTTTAAACATAAAAAAAGTGATGTAGGCAAATGGCAAAGCAAATACAATTTGTACAGGGAGTGCGTGTGAATATGATCGATGAATCTCGAGTGAACCTACAGAATCATTTAAAGCACTTGTAAAAAAAATATCCAAATCAGGTATTGTCCCTGATATTGCTCCTATTAATTGCGCCTTATTACCTATCTTTTTACCCATGGTAAGTTCTCCACAGGCTGCGCCCAAAACTATTTGTGTTAAACTATCCATTAAATAAATTACAAGTATAACACAAAATAAATAAAATATGGTTTATAGTTTTTCACCTTTAATACAAGAATAAAACGTAAAAAATCTTAACCAAAATAAAATTTAATTTACTGAGTTTATGGGTAGCTGGTTTTAAAATCACACTAAAAAAAGACCATTTGTCATCTAAAACATAATTATCTTTTATTTAATGAAATATTTTGTAAATAAATTACCAAAAAGACTAGGAATAAACTCATTGATTATCTAACTTTGAAAGACACGCTTAAATACTTTGATTCCGTTATAATTTTAAAAATCAAAACATTTAAGAATTAGAATAATATTCTTATGAAAAAAAAATTTATACTATTCTTGATAATTAGCTCGCTATTTTGTTCGGCTCAAAAAAATGCTAATTCAGATTTAATTCTTTCAACAGGAATTATAAAATTAAGCCCAAATTTTGATTCAAAACTCTCTTCAAAAGTAGAACCAACCGAAATATTTGACGGAAATTACTACCGTTATATTCAATTTACGTCGCTCCCTTCAGAAAATGACAAAGTAAATCTTGAAAAACTTGGAGTTAAACTATTAATGTATTTGCCTTATAATACATACATGGCAACTATCAAACAAGATTGCGATTTCCATCTCCTTAACTCATTCAACATTAGTGGAATTCATGAAATTAAAAGTGAATATAAATTATTAAGAGAATTATCTGATGCTTTGAATCAAAATAACTTTCCACCACACACTATCAAAGGAGATAAAGTTGGTGTTAGTTTTACAAGTTACAGCAACATCAGTTTTGAAAGCGTAAAATCTTATTTAATTAGCAACAACATTAATTATAGCTATGAGAATAAATTTATGAATTGGTTTGTTGTTTGGATCAACAAAAACGAAGTATTGAATTTTGTTTCGAAACCATTTGTATGTAGTGCTGAACTTGTTGATGATTTACCTCAAGAGGAAAATAATGTTGGTAGAACAAATCATAGAAGCAATGTTCTTTTCACTGATTATAACGGCGGAAGAAAATTTAACGGAGCCGGCATAAAAGTAATGCTGCAAGATGATGGAATTATTGGGCCTCATGTTGATTATCACAACAGAGTATTAAACCAATTTATGACAAATAATACAGGTACTCATGGCGATCATTGTGCAGGTATTATCATGGGAGCTGGCAACAAAGACCCTTTAACCAGAGGTATGGCGTGGGGTGCAGGGCTTTATACCTTTAATGCCTCTCCATCGTATCCGGGTTTTGATAGTATAAATAATCAATATGGTTCTTTAGGGATCAGAATTATTTCAACTTCCTATTCAGATGGATGCAATGCCGGATATACAACACGCGCTCAACAACTAGATATTCAAAATCAGCTGATGCCACAATTGATTCATGTTTTTTCAGGTGGTAATTCCGGCACTTCTAATTGTAATTATGGTGCCGGTGCAGGATGGGGTAATGTAACAGGTGGACATAAACATTCAAAAAACTCAATTGCAGTTGCCAATTTAACTCATTTAGATGTAGTTAACTCCTCTTCCAGTAAAGGTCCCGCGCATGATGGCAGATTAAAGCCTGAAATAAGTGCGGTTGGAACAAATGTTTACTCTACAATTAATACTGATAATTATGTGAGTCAAACCGGTACTTCTATGTCTTGTCCTGCAATAGCAGGTATATTCGCGCAAATGTATCAAGCTTACAATTTATATAACAGCAACAACAATCCTCCAAGTGCATTAATGAAGGCAATTATTCTTAACACAGCTGATGATATTGGCAATCCTGGTCCTGATTTTAGGCACGGATACGGAAGAGTAAATGCTTTAAAGGCAGTAAAAGCAATAGAACAAGTGAATTATGCTTCCGGATCAATTTCAAACGGTGGATTATCAACCCATACAATTAACGTCCCTCCAGGCGTTAAACAAATGAAAGTAATGACTTACTGGCATGATTATCAAGCAGCCATTAATGCAAGTATAGCTTTAGTAAATAATTTAAACACTACTTTAATTAATCCTGCATCAGTTGTTTTTAATCCTTTAATTTTAGATTTCACACCAAACGTTACTGCTTTAAATTCGAATGCAACTCCCGGAATTGATATGAGAAATAACCACGAACAAATAACGATTAATTTACCGATAAGTGGTATTTATACATTAAATGTTAATGGGTTTTCTGTTCCAATGGGCCCTCAAACTTATTATTCTACATGGATTTTTGAGATGGATGGTTACACAGTGACCTACCCAATTGGCGGCGAAGGATTTGTACCAAATGAATTTGAAGTTATCAGATGGGACAATATAGAAAGTGTAGGCACACAAACTTTGGAATATACGACTGACAATGGAACTAGTTGGACAACAATTTCTAACTCTATACCAGGCTCACAACGTTATTTAAATTGGGCAGTTCCCAACACGATTTCCGGGCAATGTAAAGTTCGAATTTCTCGGGGAAGTTTTTCAGCTACAAGTGACACAACGTTTTCAATTATCAACTTACCAAGTAACTTAACCGTTGCGTGGGCTTGCACTGATTCTGTAAAACTAAATTGGAATGCAGCTGCCGGAGCTACTTCTTATGATATTTTCAAATTAGGAAGCCTTTTTATGGACTCTGTAGGCACATCTACCACAACATCTTTTGTTATTCAAAACACTCCTAGCAGCCAAACGCATTGGTTTAGTGTTAGATCCAGAGGGCCACAATCAGCAGTAGGCAGAAGAGCCATTGCAATTAAAAAAACGCCAGGTACTTTTTCTTGTCCTTTAACAGTAACTGACATTACAAAAAGTAATTCTTTTGGCAAACCTATATCAGTTTATCCCAACCCAAGTGAAGGAATTTATAATGTTGAAATATCGCAATTAATAAATACAGACATTAGTTATAAGATTTTTGACATTAGTGGAAAAATAATACAACAAAGCATATTTGGTAAGCAATCTAACGATTTTTTCACAAGCGTTAATCTATCGGAATTTCCAACAGGGATATATACACTTGCTATAAATGTAGGCGAAAACACACATCGAGTGAAATTATGTAAACTTTAATATTTACAGTTCACCATTAAAAATCGAAAATACGATACAGTCTTCATAATTGGAATGAAATATTCTATTATAAATAAATGTAGTATCAATCTAAAGTTTTGGTTCGAAATAAATTAAAGATATCGTTCATACAATATTCAACCCTTCTTTTGTAAGTTTTTCTTTCACAATACTTTATAAAGGTATTTTAAGAACATTCCCTAGAAAAATTTAAATTACATTAGTTTCAAGATGAAAGATAAAATTGGTATAAAATGAAAAAACCTCTGCATTGCAAAGGTTTTTTTAGTCGGGGTGGCCAGATTCGAACTGACGACCTCCACATCCCAAATGTGGCGCGATACCGGACTACGCTACACCCCGAAGACTCCTTAAAAAAGAGTTGGCAAATATACTATTTTTTCGAATAGAAAAAAATTTTTTGTAAAAAAACACGAAGTACATTTTAACTTATTTGCTTAGGACTTCATATCAATATATTTTAAAAACTCTTGCTTTGTATGCTCATTTTCAAACTTTCCACTGTAGTATGAGGTAACCGTGGCAGAATTAATGTCCTGAACGCCTCTACTGGATACGCATAAATGTTTAGCATCTATTATAACAGCCACATCATCTGTCATTAACACCTTTTTAAGTTCATTTGCAATTTGCATTGTTAAACGCTCTTGAACTTGTGGTCGTTTAGCATAATATTGAACAATTCTATTAAGTTTTGATAATCCAATTACCGAGCCGTTACTAATGTATGCAACGTGGGCTTTTCCAAAAATAGGTACAAAATGATGCTCGCAATTGCTGAAAAAAGTGATTTCCTTCTCAACAAGCATTTGATTGTATTTGTACTTATTTTCAAATAAAGCAACTTTTGGTTTATTTTCAGGATTTAATCCGCTAAAAATTTCTTTAATATACATTTTTGCCACTCTTTTAGGCGTGCCTTTTAGGCTATCATCAGTCAAATCCAATCCCAAAACTTCCATGATGGATTTAAAATGGTCTTCGATTTTCGAAATTTTTTCTTCATCAGTTAACTCAAATGCATTTTCACGCATCGGAGTCTCGATCCCGGTACTCAAATGTTCATCTCCTATTTCATCAGCAGATAATTCACTCAATGCGATCTTATTATCTTTAAGCAGGGTATTCAACAAAATTTCTTTCTGTTTCATATAATCTAATTTTTAAATCAAGTAAAGGGCTTAGTTTAGCCTTAATTAGTGTATAAATAACGTATACAATATTCTCCGCTGTAGGATTTAAATTTTTAAACTCCTCAGTATCTAAATTCAAGTTTTTATGATCGAATCTTTCGATAATTTCAGTATGTATGATTGAACTTAAGTCTTTCATATCAATAACATAGCCGGTTTTAGGATTAACTTCCCCAACAACTTTCACAATAAGTTCATAATTATGGCCATGATAGTTAACTGAATTACATTTACCAAAGATCAATTGATTTTCTGAATCGCTTAAATCCGGATTATGCAAACGGTGAGCAGCATTAAAATGTTCTTTTCTATATACAGCAACTTTTCTGCTCATTTGTTTATTCTTGTTTTTTAGTTGGTTAAACTAAGTAATTTTATTTACAGCACTGCGTCGGAAGTTTGCCGATCAAGTGGCTGCTTAATTAATGATAAACAAAGGTAATGAAAAATAGTTTAAAATAAATTAATTAGGGCAATCGATTAAAGAAAAAAGTACTATTAGCAATAAAGTAGCATTTATTGACCGAAATACTCAACATATATTCTAGGCGTCTCGTATAATTTTATACAATGCAATTGAACGCCTTCGGGCAAAAACGGCGCCAATTGAGCCCATATCGCAATAGCTAAATTTTCAGTACTGGCTAACGTACCCTTTAAGAACTCAACGTCTATATTTAGATTTTTATGATCTAACTCGTCACAAACACGCTTAGTAATTAATTCACTAAGCTTTTTAACGTCCATTAAAAAACCTGTTTCAGGATTCACTTCTCCTTTAACAGTCACAATTAATTCGTAATTGTGCCCATGCCAATTGGCGTTGGCGCATTTACCGAATACCTCCTTATTTTTCTCCTCACTCCAATTAGGATTATATAATTTATGAGCAGCGTTAAAATGTTCTTTGCGGGTTAAGTAAATCATAGTAATTTAACGCTTGTAAAATTACAAAATTTATCATGAATATTCTTATCGTTTCGGCAACTGTTTTAGAAGTTAAGCCATTGCTTGACTTTCTGGAAATTAAAGATCCGACAATTGGAATAAATCAAAGTAAAAAGGCACTTAACAACCATGATATAAAAGTATTAATCACCGGTGTTGGAATGGTTAATACAGCTTTAATGATGGGGAAGCATATGAACTCAACTATTGATTTGGCAATGAATGCTGGGGTTTGTGGAGCATTTAACAAAAACAGATCGCTGGGAGAAGTTTTATTAGTAACTAAAGATATCATCAGTGAAATGGGGGCTGAAAATGATTCGGATTTTTTAACCTTCGAACAATTAAAGTTGCCCGGACAAACTAAATTTGAACTAAACAATTTGCCAAAATGCCTTGTAAATTCAAAACTGCAAACTGCTGCAGGTATTACAGTAAATACTGTACATGGTAATAACGATACAATAAATAAAGTCTTGAATTTATTCTCACCTGATGTAGAAAGCATGGAAGGTGCAGCTTTTTTTGCAGGCTGTATAGACTTTGAAGCTGATTACATTCAAATCAGAGCAATTTCTAATTATGTTGAAAAGCGAGATAAATCAAAATGGAATTTGCCACTCGCTATTCAAAATCTAAACAATGAACTCATCCAACTTATAACACAACTTTAAATGGATATTAAAATCGGATACTCACCTTGCCCCAACGATTGTTTTATTTTTGATGCGTTAGTACATCAAAAGATTAATACTAATGGCCTGATTTTTAAGCCGGTTTTGGAAGATGTTGAAACACTCAATCAATGGGCTCTCAGCGGTGAATTACCTGTAACAAAGTTAAGTTACCACGCATTTTTAAACATTAGTAATAATTATGCCTTACTCCGCAGCGGAAGTGCATTGGGGTTTAATTGCGGACCGATTCTCATATCAAAAAACGGCAACCAGCCCATACACTCTGTTGCAATTCCTGGTAAAAATACAACTGCCAATTTATTACTCTCCCTGGCTTATCCTGACTTAACTAAAAAAAAGGAAATGCTATTCAGTAGCATAGAAAATGCCGTTTTAAATGGAGAGGTTGACGCCGGGTTGATTATTCATGAAAGCCGCTTCACATATGCTGAAAAAGGCCTTCAAAAGATAATGGATCTAGGTGAATTTTGGGATGGCTTAATACAAGCACCAATTCCACTAGGTGGCATTGCAGCAAGCAAAAAGTTAGATTTAAACTTAAGAAAGGAAATAAGTAGGTTAATAAAAGAAAGCGTACAATTTGCTTTTGAAAACCCGAATGAAAGCTTGGCTTATGTTAAAGCCAACGCACAGGAAATGGATGACAAAGTTATTCAGCAACACATACAACTTTACGTGAACGAGTTTAGTGTTGACCTCGGAGAGGTCGGCATCAATGCCATTAAGTTGTTATCAGATAAAGGCTTTGAAGTTGGAATTATTAAATACAAAAACGAGATAGAAATTAACTAACTTTGTACATGCCTAAAATCGGATCCATCGTATTACCAGAATTCCCCCTCCTACTTGCTCCAATGGAAGATGTGTCTGATCCGCCTTTTAGGTACGTATGCAAACAATATGGAGCAGATTTAATGTATACAGAATTTATTAGTAGCGAAGGATTAATTAGAGATGCGATTAAAAGCAGGCAAAAACTGGACATCTTCGATTACGAAAAACCGATTGGCATCCAAATCTTTGGTGGTGATGAAGATGCGATGGAAATGAGTGCAAAAATTGTGGATGCAACTAATCCTGACTTAGTAGATATTAATTTTGGCTGTCCGGTAAAAAAGGTAGTTTGTAAAGGTGCAGGAGCTGGAGTACTAAAAGATGTTGATTTAATGGTACGATTAACTAAAGCTGTTGTTAAGGGCACAAACAAACCCGTTACAGTAAAAACACGTTTAGGATGGGATGAAAGCAGTATCAATATAATGGAAGTAGCTGAACGTTTACAGGATGTAGGAATTGCGGCCTTAACCATTCACGGAAGAACGCGTGCGCAAATGTATAAAGGCCATGCGAATTGGGAACCTATTGCTAAGGTAAAAAATAATGCCAGAATTAAAATTCCGATTTTTGGAAATGGAGATATTGATAGCCCTCAGAAAGCCCTAGAATATAAAAATAAATACGGTGTTGATGGCATCATGATTGGCAGAGCAGCAATAGGCTATCCATGGATATTTAATGAAATAAAAGCTTTTCTTAAAAGCGGTGAAATTTTAGAGAAACCTAAACTTAACAACAGAATAGAAGTTTGTGAAACTCATCTTAAAAAATCAGTTGAATGGAAAGGAGAAAAGCTTGGTGTTTTGGAAATGAGAAATCATTATGCAAACTATTTCAAAGGAATCGCAAATTTTAAAGAATACAGAACAAAACTTCTTACTTTGAACGATAGTCAATCTATTTTTGAAGTATTAGATGACCTTAAGTCTAAAGAACTAACTCCGTTCTGAAAAAATTACTGTATTGATTTACAGACAAATAGACCCATTATTAAAAAAAAAACAACAACCAATTTTATAAAACATTAATTTTGTCATCGAATTAATTACCTGTTGTGTAGTTAATTTATTAAGATGCGGCGAGAGAATAGGCTCTGAAACCCGCAAGCAACCAACTAAAAGTTTCGTTAAACCGAAATTGGAAAACAGGTGCTAAATCCTACCCCTGATGAGAGTAAGGGGAAAAATAAATTAAAATGAAAAAAATGAAAACTACACCAAATCATCAAACAAAAGTTCAGGTTCTCAACTTTGCACCCAACAGTTTTTGCATGTGCTGTTGTTGTTGTATGTGTTAAGTACTATTCTATTCCGTTAGTTTCCTTAACCAACTAGCAGTTAGTAATTCTCACTAACAAGTTCTTAAATTATTTATTATTTAAAAAAACAACATGCAAAAATCAAATATAACTCAGCTAAACTTATTAAATAGTCCGTCTTTTAAATCGAATTTAAAAATCTATTCTGAATTCGATTCCAAACTAAGTGGTGGGCACTCACCCGTATACCTTCGTTTAAAAGCCGTAAAACGCCTAGGGCACAGTATTAATCTTAATACAAAAGAAGAAAACAAATCACTTGCGAAATCATTTTTTATTAGTCAAAATTAAAACACACTTAATAATTTACAATTATGTTATCTACATTTCATTACAAGCAAGCATTTAATTTAGAAAGCGGTGAACAACTTCCTGAATTAGAAATTACTTACCACACCTTTGGCAAATTAAATAAAGATGCTAACAATGTAGTTTGGGTTTGCCATGCATTAACAGCAAACAGCAATCCATTTGAATGGTGGCCCGGATTATTCGGCGAAAGTGATCTTTTTAATCCGAAAGACCATTTTATTGTATGTGCCAATAACCTTGGTTCATGCTACGGAACAACAGGACCGGCAAGTATAAATAAATTTACCGACCAACCATTTTTTGCTCATTTTCCATTTGTTTCAATAAGGGACATAGTATCCGTTCACAATCTATTACGAGAGCATTTAGGAATAAACAAAATTCACACAATTATTGGAGGTTCACAAGGTGCTCAACAAATTTTAGAATGGAATATTAGTCACCCGGATTTGTTTGAAAACACGATTTTAATTGCAACAAATGCGCAGCATTCGCCATGGGGTATTGCATTTAATGAAAGCCAAAGAATGGCTATTAAAGCAGATCGAACTTATTATAGCAATACTATCGATGGAGGTATAAAAGGTTTGGCAGCTGCCAGAAGCATTGCTTTATTAAGCTATCGGAATTATTTACCATACAAAACAACGCAATCTGAAAAAGATAATTCAAAATTAAACGAGTTTAATGCCTCCAGCTACCAAAGATATCAAGGCGAAAAATTAGTTAACCGTTTTAATGCATACAGCTACATTACTCTTCTAAATGCCATGGATAGTCACAATGTAGTGCGTAGCAGAATAAGTTTAAAAGACGTGTTAGCGAGAATAAAAGCTCAAACACTCATTATTGGTATCAGTAGTGATTTACTATTTCCTCCACCAGAACAATTTGAGTTGGCAGATGGCATTAAACAGAGTGAATTAAAAATTATTGATTCCAATTTTGGTCATGATGGTTTTCTCCTGGAAACTAAACAACTTACTCAACTCATTACAAACTTTTATCAATCCACTAAAAAAAATAAATTAATTACTAAATCATGAGCAACGAATTAAATATTGGCCTATTTGGCTTTGGATGTGTTGGACAAGGTCTGTATCACGTTTTAAATAATAGTAAAGGATTTACTGCAAACATTACAAAAATTGCAGTAAAAAACAGAGACAAAAAAAGAACATTACCACAGGAACTTTTCACCTATGATAAATTTGAAATTTTAAATAATCCATCCATCAATTTAATAGTTGAGTTAATTGATGATGCTGAAGAAGCCTACCAAATTGTTAAGCATGCCCTACAAAATGGCAAACATGTAGTAACGGCCAATAAAAAAATGGTTGCAACTCATTTAAAAGAGCTAGTAAAGCTACAAGAAGAAAATAATGTTTCTCTCTTATACGAAGCTAGTAGTTGTGGCAGTATTCCTATCATCAGAACTCTTGAGGAATATTTTGATAACGAACAATTAACGAAAGTTTCTGGTATTTTTAATGGGACAACAAATTACATTCTCACGAAAACAATTTTAGAAAAATTGAGTTATCCGGATGCACTTAAACAAGCTCAAGAAAAGGGCTTTGCCGAAAGCGACCCAACAAATGATGTTGAAGGATTTGATGCTAAGTTTAAAGCTATCATAATTGCGCTTCACAGTTTTGGAGTTTTTTGCTTACCGGAAAATGTATTGAACATTGGTATAACAACCTTGCATGAACATGACATTAACTATGCCAACGAAAAAAACTATAAAATAAAATTAGTTCCTACTATTAAACAAGTTGCACCGGATAAAGTAGCCATTTTTGTTTTACCAAAATTTATACAACAACACATCCCTTTATTTTTTACCGACAATGAGTTTAACGGTGTAATTGTTGAAGGCGAATTTAGCGGTGAACAATTTTTAAAAGGACGTGGCGCAGGTGGTCATCCAACCGGTGCAGCTGTGCTTTCAGATATTTCAGCTTTATCCTATGGGTATAAATACGGTTACAAAAAAATAACGCAAAACAAGTCCAATCAACCGGAAAACCAAATATCAATTAAGTTGTATTTGCGTTATAACACAGAAGACGAACTAAAAAAGCTTAAGCCAATTTCAATAGATGAAAAATTTGAAAGTGCGCAGTACAAATTTGTTGTAGGGTATTTTAACCTTAAGACTATTAAAGAAGAAAAAGATTTAATACTTTCAAATAAATTATTTGTTTGTGTGGCTAATGATGAGGTTGAGTTGTTATAACAAACTTATTTACCAGCCTTATCCAATACGAAGAAGTTGCAAGTAACCGTCTCCCCTTCTTCATCAGTAATTACCAATTGGTGATTACCGGGCGAAGGCAATGTTGAAATCTGATGAAACTTATGTGTTGTGCCAACGTATTCACCATCTAAATGCCAAAACATTGACATTTGAGGATCTTTATGCGTGGCTTTAAAAATACATTTACTGCGCTGTCCGCTCTCATCAACAGGAACATAAATTTTGTAATTCTCCTTCGGGTAAATCAATCCTATTTGATGAATAACAAATTCGCTATTACAATTTTCCGCGTATGGAGGCAACACTTTGTAGAACAAGCTTTTTTGTTTAAAATAAAACTCTTGGATTGGACTAGCCACAAAATACACTTCTTTCTTCATTTTATTAACTTCGTAACAATTACTATTAACCCTAAAACGCTCTGTTTCATCCAAAAAAATTTGTTTATGAAATGGGCATGACCTAGTATTTTCATAACCTTTAACAGCCTCCTGCATAAAGATGTCAGGGCAATTTTCATTAATTCTAAATCCACTTTGTTTACATACTTTTATTTTGGTTAAACAGTGTGTGGGTTTAGGAAACCAAGTTCTTGAAGGTAATATATTAAAGGTTGCAAACAATAAAGGTGCGGCACAAGATGTACCGGTTAATTCAGGTCTTCCCTCACCATCTGCATTTCCAACCCAAACTGCAACACAATAATTTGCGTTTACCCCAACAGCCCAAGCATCTCTAAATCCAAAACTTGTACCGGTTTTCCACGCAATTTTATTCTTATTAATGAATTGCATCCAACCAATATAATCCTGTGGACGCAACAATTCTGTCATGGCACCAAATGTTTGCCAAACGGTACCTGCATTCAACAAATCAGTAGAATGCGAGGCTATTTTATTTTCTTCTTTAGTCTTCTTTATAAAAGTTAGTGGAACATAGTTTCCTTGTGTGTAGCGGTCTCTTGCATTATTGTAAGTTAATAAACTTCGTGCCATCCCACTGTATGCACTTGCCACATCTGCCAATGTAGCCTCCCCCCCACCTAAAATTAATGATAAACCATAATGTTGCGATGATTTAGTAAAAGTTTTAAAGCCTAATTCTTTTAATCGGTAATGAAACTTAGATGCTCCATAATCTTGTAACATTCTGACAGAAGGAATATTCAACGACCTAGCTATTGCCTCGTTAGCAGGCACTAAACCATCATATGTTAAATTAAAATTTTTAGGGGCATAATTCCCTATTTGCGTTGGAACATCTTCCAAAAGTGTTTTCGGAAGAATTTTGTTCTCATTCAACATAAAGGCATAAAGAAAAGGCTTTAGAATACTTCCGGTACTCCGAGGCGCCTGAATTACATCAACAAAATTCTGATGCTCATTTTTAGGATCATTAGAATTGCCAACATATACTAAAATCTGACCTGTTTTGTTATCAGCAATAAGTAAGCCGGCATTGTATATATGATTAGCTTTAAGAAGGTTAACCTGCTTGTTCAATAACTCAATTGCCTGAAGTTGTAAAGTTAATTTAACACTTGTTTTTATTAGTTTGCCCTTTCCATTGCCTTTAATTGCAAGTTCCATTAAATGAGGTGCAAACTGCGGAATGGAATATGGTTTAATTGGGATCGATTCTGATAAAGCAAGTACATAATCATCCTTAGAAATTATTTTCTTTTGAAATAATTTTGCTAAAAGTCTATTTCTTTTAGCTAACAAAATCTTTGAATTTTTACCCGGATATATTAGAGACGGAGCATTCGGCAACACAGCAAGTAAAGCACTTTCTGCCCAACTTAAATTATTAGGGTCGCGGCCATAATATCGCCAACTGGCTGCTGATAAACCAACCACGTTGCTTCCAAATGGCGCATTACTGCAGTAAAGATTTAGTATACTCTTTTTAGAATAGCTGCATTCAATTCTAACAGCCAAAAGTATCTCAATAATCTTCTGAAAGTATGTTCTACTTTTACTGCCTCGCATCATTCTTGCAACCTGCATGGTTAAAGTACTGCCTCCACTTTTTACTTTACCGGCTGAAACATTTCGTGTGATTGATTTAATAATAGAAACCGGATTTACTCCAAAATGATAAGGAAAATATTCGTCTTCGAAAGTTAAAATACATTGTTTAAACTTGGCTGGAACGCTATCACTTAAAGGAAAACGCCATTGCCCATCAGCAGCAATTTGCGCACATAATAGTTGATTGTTTTCATCAACCAAAACTGTACTATAACTTTTATTAAACAAGGTTGTTGGTAACCAAAGCCAATAAGCAACAATTATAATGAGGGTAAAGGAAAATTTTATCTTATTCTCCTTAATTTTTTTCTTTATGTAATCAATATAAATCACTAGAATTGGGTTACAAAACAAGATGAAATTACTTAAATTGATGTAACTTTAACAAAAATTAAATTAATAAATTGCTAAAAAAACTTGCCATACTTTTTGTGAAGTTTTACCAATATTGCATAAGGCCCTTACTGCCAAATGCCTGTAGATACACACCTTCTTGTAGCCAATACAGCATTGATGCGATTAATAAATATGGCGCTTTAAAAGGCAGTTGGTTAGGAATTAAACGAATTTGCAGATGTCATCCATGGGGCGGAAGTGGTTATGACCCTGTACCATAATTTTGTATATTTGCTAGTATGTTTAAAACGATAACAACTTTGCTTTTGTTAATTGGTTTAATTGCTTGTAAAAAAGATGGCAAAATAGAAAAACCAATTACTAATCAACCTGCCGCTTCCAACCAAGGAAGTATAGTGGTTAATATTACCGCTAAAGCAAACAGTAAAAACCTGATTAAAGAAACCGTTTTTTATAAAAGCACCGGAACAGATAGTTTCAAAGTTAGTATACTTAAATACTACTTAAGTAACCTCTATCTAACTACAAATGAAAATACAGAAATAAAAATAAATGAATATATCTTAACTGAACATTTTGGAAGCACAGTAAGCTTCACATTGAATAATATTAATGAAGGTAATTATAAAAAATTTAGAATGCTTCTTGGTGTTGATCCTGAAAGAAACACAAGTGGTGCGCAAAGCGGTTCACTAGATCCATTAAATGGAATGTTTTGGGACTGGAATACTGGCTATATATTTTTTAAGCTAGAAGGTGATTATAAAACATTGGGGAGTAATGCATTAAAGCCTATTGCTATGCATATTGGAGGATTTGAAGGAAAGAATAATTCTCTAAAAGAATTTACCTTTAATGACTTAGACCTTAAAATAAAAGCAAATCGTAAAACAAGTATCAACATGGAACTTAACCTGGATGAAATTTTCATCAATCCACAGCAACTTGATTTAGCTAACATTTCAATTGCTGTAACAGCCAGTGAAGCAAAAATTATTGCTGATAATTACGCTGATATGTTTTCCATCAAAAGCATTCAAAATCCGTAACTTTTTAAATTCTAAGCATTATTTTATCATTAAAGAACTTTTAACATACCTAAGTCTTTTTAGTTGCGTTTTTGGCATAGCGCAAAATGTTACCATCAGGGGCAAAGCACATACTAGTTATGCAAAAAAGGTTATACAATTAATTAAATTAAATGATTTTGTAACCAACTTTCCTTTAGAAGAAGACAGAGACACAATTCAAGCCGATGGTTTTTTTGAACTCAAAATTCAAACAGAATTTACCCAACCGGTTATTTTAAAAATTAATAATGTAGAGAGTAAATTATATATACAGCCAAATTATGTATACGGGATTACATTGCCTGAGGTAGATGAATCTTTAGACTACTCAAACGGTGGACGACTAGAAGTAAGCCCAAATATAATTGGCGCTGACAGCTTAGAATTAAATAATTTAATCATGGATTATGAAGAATTGCAAGCCGGAGCATTAGTTAAATCCAATGGTGCTTTTATTGGCAAAGGTTCAATTGCTCAAGTGATAGATTCGTTGGCTCTTCAATGCAAAAAACGTTATAGTGTAATAAATAACAATTATTTTAAAAACTACTATAACTACAAAATTGCAGAACTCAATACATCAATTTCCCGTGGCGAAAATTATTTGTACGAATATTACATTAAAAACAAACCTATTCAATATACACATGATGAGTACATGAACTTTTTTAAAATTTATTTTAAAGGATATATACTAGCACTTGCCTCTAAGAAAAAAGGGCAAACAGTTCATAATATAATTAATACACAAGCTAATTGGCAGAGCTTAAATGCATTTTTAAAAACAGACCCAAAACTCAACAACGATACTATCCGTGAGTTGGTTGCAATTAACAATTTAATTGACTTCTACTATTCATCAGAATTTAATCCTGATGCTATTGAAGCATTGATTGGACAATTAAACGATCACACTAAAATTAATGTTCACAAAACCTTAACACAAACAATTCTAGTTTATCTTAAAAAAATGCAACCCGGCTCGCCCGCCCCTGTTTTTCAAGCTCGGAGCAAAGATGGTACTGTTGGAACATTGACAAATTTTAAAAATCGTTGGATATATTTAAATTTTTTCTCCACCAAAAATGAAAATAGTTTAAAAGAAATGTTGAAAATAAGCACTCTAAAAAAGAAGTACGGTGATAAACTAATTTTCTTAAGCGTTTGTGTTGATGATAGTTTAAAAAATTACCTCAACTACATTAAACAAAATCCAAAATTCGATTGGCCAATATGGTATAATTACAATAAACAATTCGCCACAACAGCCAAAGAATTATATTCTTTAGTTGGAACCGAAGGCTATTATCTGATTAATAATACAGGCTATTTAGCCCAATCTCCTGCTCTATCTCCAAGCACTGGCATTGAATATAAATTGAATTCAATATTTAAAGTAAAAACAAAAACTACTAAAACCGGAATCCGATAGTGAATCTTTCCAGCAAAATCTTTAATCAGGAACAAATTGTATACGAAGACAATCACATTGTGGTTGTAAATAAATTAGCCGGCCAAATTGTTCAAGGAGATAAAACCGGCGATGTGCCCTTAAGTGAACTCATTAAAGATTTTATAAAAAAACGAGATAATAAGCCTGGAAATGTTTTCTGTGGTGTAATTCATAGAATTGATAGGCCGGTTAGTGGATTGGTAATATTCGCTAAAACAAGCAAAGCACTTAGTCGATTTAACGAATTGGTACGCGAGCGTAAAATCCAAAAAAGTTATTTGGCTGTGGTTAAAAATAAACCAGCCGCTGAACAAGGGATTTTAAAACATTGGTTAATTAAAAACGAAAAAACAAATACCAGCAAAGCATTTTCAAAACCAACCCCTAATGCTCTTGAATCTTGCCTTGAATATAAATATCTTGGCTCCAGCTCAACATATCATTTACTCAAAATAAATCTAATTACCGGGAGACATCATCAGATACGCAGTCAATTGGGTTCTATTGGTTGCTCGATTAAAGGTGATTTAAAATATGGCGCAGAGCGAAGTAACCCAGGAGGATTTATTCATTTGCATAGCGCTGAACTTAGCTTCATTCATCCAATCAAAAATGAACCAATTCATCTGTTTTGTTTCCCAATTTCAGATGATCCGGTTTGGAATTTTTTCAAAACTAATTTAAAGCAATAACTTAATCGTTTTAGTTATTATTTTTCTGATTTTTTGCCGCTTTAAGTGCCGATTCTTTATGAAATCACGCCTTAAATCGTATATTTGATTCTCTAAATTTTTTAAATGAAATATCTTTTAATTCTTGTTTTCCTGTATACAGGAAACTACTTTTTTGCACAACAAAACAGTAAAAAATACCAATATATCTTTTCTGGTACATTATTACCTGAAACCAAAAGCGCCATTGAGCAACATTTATTAAGAAACAACGAAGTAACTGAGGCAAAAATCAAATATAAGCCTGAGAAAGAAATGGGGGAATTAATATTTATAGTTTCTCCGCAACCAAACAGCGGCGAGGCATACAAAGCATTTAGTTTATCAGAGGTGAAAAAACTCTTTCAACAGTACAATTTATCTCCAATAGAAATTAAAGAAATAGAAACTACTAACTAACTAATTAATTCATAATGAAATTTACAAGGTTTATTTATATCCTATTTGCAGTTTTATCGTTAAATCAACTAACTGCTCAAACAGATAATTGTTCTGCCGCACCTTTGCTCCCTGTAAATGTTAGCTGTGTATTTACCGGAGGCACCTCAACAGGTGCAACACAAACCATACCTGGTTGTGCCGGAAATGCTGATGATGATGTTTGGTATCGCTTCACTGCAACAGCCACCTCACATTCTGTTACTGTAGTAGGATCAGCAAGTTATGATGCCGTTTTAGAAATTTTTTCAGGTAGTTGCTCTTCCTTAACTTCATTGAATTGCGTTGATGCAACTTTTAATGGTGGCACAGAAAGTACAGTGCTTGCAGGATTAACAATTGGTAATACCTATTATATCAGAATTTACCATTACGCCGTTGGAAGTGGCTCCGGTACCTTTAATATCTGTGTATCGAATGCACCAACGCCACCGAGCAATGATGCTTGTTCAGGTGCAATTCCACTTACTGTAAATGCCGGATGCGTTAATACTACTGGTAATTCTTATGGAGCGACGCAATCTTTAGCTGGTTGCGCAGGTACTGCAAATGACGATGTTTGGTTTAGTTTCGTTGCAAACAATTACACACAAACCATTCAAACTACTGGATCAACTTCTTATGACGCAGTTTTGCAAGTATTTAATGGATCTTGTGGGGCTTTAACCTCTTTCACCTGTGTTGACAATACATTCAGCGGCGGAACTGAATCTGTAACAGTTGTTGGCTTAGTTCCCGGTACAACCTATTTCTTTAGAGTATTTGATTACTACTCAGGTAACGGATCAACCTTTAGTGTTTGTGTTAGTGGTAATGCAATTGTTAGCGGGCAACCGAACGATAATCCCTGTGGTGCAATTCAATTACCGGCTGTTAATTCTAATTGCAATTATTTACAATTCAGTACAATCGGTGCAACCTCAACAGGTGGTGCATTAGCGCCTGCTCCTGCGAGCTGTGCCGGGGGAAGTTCTCCATTTATGGGAGGCTTTTCGGGTTCAACCGCAGATGTTTGGTTTAAAGTAACGGTACCTCCCAGTGGTAATATTTACATTACACCGCAACCAAATTTAGGTGCCGGTTTTATAACAGATGGTGTAATGGCCATATACTCTGGTGCAACATGCAGCAGCTTAACTCAAATAGCCTGCAGTGATGATTATACAGCCTACCCGGGTGGCACCAATGATTTATTGCCATACATTGCAGCAACTGGCTTAACTCCCGGAGCAACAATATATATAAGGTATTGGGGTTATGCTACTTCTACAGGAAGCTTTGGTATTTGCGTTCAATCACCTACTAATGATAATTGCAGCAATGCCTTAAATATATGTGATATTAATGGCTACTCTGGTTCTACCAGTGCCGCTTACGCTGCTGACC